>TARA_R110002073_G_scaffold37866_1_pt1 | contig 136993 bp, 120 predicted proteins | sample TARA_R110002073 | Tara Oceans TARA_R110002073 (sample SAMEA4397174) | marine metagenome | biome: Polar Biome; feature: [DCM] deep chlorophyll maximum layer (ENVO:01000326); material: water (ENVO:00002006), including particulate matter (ENVO:01000060) such as... | depth 40 m
AGAACCTGCGGCTGGATCACCTCCTTTCTAAGGGATTTCCTTAGACTCGATTGTTTGAGACCTCATTTGGGGAATCAACCCGGTGCGAACCGGATCGAGACTATGAGCATATTCTTGCCTCCCACATACATTGATCTCTCGCGAGGTTCAATGGGGAGATAGCTACTCAGTAATGAGTGGTGAAGATGGACCCAACTGTTCACCGGTTAAAAAGCCGCGAACGAAACCTGCTTATCCAAGCAGGTTTTTTCGTGCGCATACACCAAACCAGTACCAATGCTTTGCTCCAATACTGTGCTACTGAGCTCCCCCCCCACTCGTAGACATCAATCACAGTCAGGGCTCACCCATTCCATCCGGTTCGTTGAGTTCCAGATCTCCTGGTATTGATCCACCAGTTGGATAGGGACACTCGGGAACATCACCAAGGTTTCGATGACTTGCCCGATCGCTGGATTCGAGTTCGCGATTGTTGGATCCGTACGGAAGACAACTGCTGCTTCGCTCGAAATGGACAGCTTCTGGATCAGTTCCTTCGTCTGCTCAAGCATCTCAGGGTTTTCAGGGTCCGGTCTCCAGCTTAGGATCGTGCCGTAGAAACCGCCTTTGGAAGATTCTTGAGCGTGCGGGTTGATCTCGTATTCCTTTCCATCCACAACCACATACACCCTGAACGCGGTTGGTGTTTCGAGTTTGTCCTTTAATCGGAGGGTCATGCCGAGGATTGGCATCCATTGTTGACGATCCGGATCCAGCTCTCGTATGACGCGAAGAGGCGATATGTTGAAGTTCTCACAGACTTGTGTGCTACGCTGAGCGTCTTGGATGAGTTCCACCAAAGGCGACTCGGGGTCTTTCACGACAACATCTCTCGTGATGCTGAACTCCGAGAGAATGGCTGGCCCCAACGGCATTGGATTGCTTCCGTATGGACTGTTCTCAATAACCACCTGATAATCCACACGCACTTGAATCGTGTCCCCTACTTTGGAGCCAACTTGTGACCACTCCGGTTCGATTTTCAAGCTGCTCGCGAACGACCAAATGGAGTTCTGTGCTGGGACGCTAAACTGGTATGTACCAAGTGACATTCCCTCATTGTTTGAGCCGTAGGCTTGGACAGGGGCGTCTCCGACTTTGGTACTGAGCACATTGATCTTGACAATTTTGCCGGTTTCATCATTGTTGATCGCGTGGATTCTTCCAGGTTTCGTCAGAAACTTGGTCGTGATTTCGGAGTACCCCATCGGGATGCTCTCTCTCATGACAAACTCGGTGCTCAATGCGTTCGTGAAATAGTGCTCCGATTGTGTTTCAGTCAGCCGTTGACTGGACCGCGCGATAGCAAGGATTTCCCCGTATATGGGTTCCCAGTCTTGGTCTTGGTCCGCTTGAGCGTTCAATGAGTTCTGAATCAGGTGGTCCCACAGTGAATCACTGATCGGAGGCTGGCTGAGAAGCCTGGGGACGAGTTCGTTGGTCGCGTCATCATCACCTAGCATCGCGAGGTGCACAATCAAGAAATCCGGGAACTGTGCGTACACGCGAGGTGCGGCTCCGGAATATCCGATGATGAGCAATCCGCTTGCGATTAGAATCAGCACGATGCTTGTGACGATGCCGCTGAATGAACTCTTCCTGAGCGATGTGCGGCGAGCGGACTCCTCAACAACAACATCGCCACATTCTGGACACTTGGATTGATCCTCGGAAATAGTCAATCCATGAAGATCGAATCGGCACGCTCGGCAGAACTGCCCTGTCGCAACTCGTCGTCCTCGCAAGGCGATGGGAAAGATGAGAAGGGCAATGACAACAATCAACCAGCCGAATGGAATCATGCTTGTAAGTATACAAGATCATCCACGCTCGCACTGTTCAACATAGCGTGATTGGTTATGAGCGAGAAGCGTCCGGCTTCTTCTTTCTTGGGGTGTGCCTGACGATGTTTCCTGTCACCAGATAGATGATTCCCTCGGCGATATTCCCCAGAAGATCGCCCACGCGCTCCAGCTCTCGCGCCACACGGAAGATCAGCAGATAGTTCGAAGCATTCTGGGGATCTTGTTTGATCAACTCTCTGATCTCTTCAAATGCGTGTCCGTCAAGCGTGTCGATCGCGCGGTCCTGTTTCACCACTGATCGTGCGAGCTCGGCATCGGTATTGACAACAGCACGCAAGAGCTGCTCGCACATGACTGGGATACGCTCGCCCATCTCTCTGAGTGATTCGGGCCATTTGGGAGCAGGCTCTTCGATTCGAGCGATGATTTTGCGGATCGATGATGCGTGATCCGCGACCCGCTCGATATCGGTATTCACTCGCAGGATAAATGTGATGAGCCGAAAGTCGGCGGCAAATGGATTCTTCAATGCAAGAATCCGATAGCACTCCTGCTCGATCCTGACTTCTTCTTTATCGATCTCTTTCTCGATTTTGGAAATCATCTTCGCGGTCGATTCATCGAGCTCCCACAACGAATCGATGGCGGACTTGATGATGTCGATCGCTTGTGCGGCTTCACGGATCATCCGACGGCGCACCTTCGCAAGATCATCGTCGAGCGAGATGTCGGTTGAAGTCATTGGCGAGATGGATTCGAGCTTCGAGTTTTCAGCGTTGTGAGGCATATTCGTCCTTGAAAGGCTTGATGAACTCACTATTCTATCGGAATTTTGGTGCTTTTGGGGCTAAGAGATTGTAAGAACTTCAACAAATCTTGTTTCCGGGGGCTCTTTCAGTCCCTGGGGGAATCGGGGTTGGCCCAAGCGACGAGGGTTTTTGCGATGGACATCGGCGAATGGGCGGGTTTCGCTGGACGGACATAGACCTCTGCGTACCCCTCCCCGGCGGAGGTGCGAGCGTTCGTCTGGGCGAGATCCGCTTCGATAATCCGGGTATTGGCGGGACAGCACTCAAAGATTTTGGCAAGTCTTTGGGGGTCCATGATGAGGAATACGATGTCGTCACCTCGTTTGATGATCGCTCGGACGCCTATGGATTGGTACGACGCTCGGACCCGTGCCGCCATGATGAGCCTGCGGACGAGTTCCGGTGGTTTGGTGTACGCGCTGGTCAGGTCCTCAACGACACGGTCGATCTCTTCCTGGGTCGATGCATTGGCGAGTCGACGGTAGACCTCGATTCGGCGAGCGTCCGACGGGATGTAGCCCTTGGGGATATATCCGACCAAGCCGATATCGACCCCGGTGTGGGTGACCTGGTCTTTGATTGTGGTGTCGTTGAGACGCTCGACGGTCTGGTCGAGGAGCTGGCAGTACATTTCATAGCCGACGGTCGCGATGTGTCCGGATTGTTCCGCGCCGAGCAGATTCCCTGCGCCGCGGATTTCCAGGTCCCGCATCGCGATTTTGAATCCCGCGCCGAGCATCGAGTATTCCTCGATTGCTTTGAGCCGTTTTTGTGCGACTTCTTTGATGGAGCGGTCTTCCGGAAGGAGGAGGTAGCAGTACGCGCGGTGGTGCGATCGGCCAACGCGTCCACGGAGTTGGTGGAGTTCGGACAAACCGAATCGATCCGCATCATTGATGATCATGGTGTTTGCGGTTGGGATGTCGATCCCCGCTTCGATGATCGTTGTGGAGACGAGGATGTCCGCTTTGCGTGTCATGAACTTGAGCATGACCTCTTCGAGCTCTTGCGGGTCCATTTGGCCGTGCCCAAAGATTACCTTTGCGCCCGGCACCATCGCGCGGACATCCGCGGCGACGGATTCAATGTTGTGGACCCGATTGTGCACGAAGTACACCTGACCCTCGCGCGCCAGTTCTCGCTCGATCGCTCGCTGGATGCGGTGCTTGTTGTACGGAATCACCTCCGTCACGATCGCGCGACGATCCACTGGAGGCGTGGTCAGACTCGAAATGTCCCGGAGACCAAGCATGGACATGTGCAGTGTTCTGGGGATCGGGGTCGCGCTGAGGGTCATGACATCGACGGTCATGCGGAGCTGGAGCAGACGCTCCTTATGCTCAACCCCAAAGCGTTGTTCCTCGTCAATCACGACCATCCCGAGATCGTGGAAGTGGACATCCTTTGAGAGGATCCGGTGCGTTCCCACGACGATGTCCACGCGTCCGAGCTTGAGATCCTCGAGGGTTCGTTTGATCTGTTTGGTGGTTTTGAAGCGTGAGAGTGATTCAACACGAAAGGGATAATCCGCGAAGCGTTGTTTGAATGTCCGTTCGTGCTGCTCTGCGAGGACGGTCGTTGGGACGAGCACCGCGACTTGTCTCCCCGCTTCAACCGCTTTACACGCAGCGCGGATCGCGAGTTCGGTCTTTCCGAATCCGACATCGCCACAGATTAGACGGTCCATCGGTCGCTGGGATCGCATGTCTTTCTTGATCTCGATCATTGCCGAGAGTTGGTCTTCTGTTTCGTCGTAGGGGAACTCCGCTTCAAACTCCTTGAACAGCTCCGTGTCGTCTGGGTATTGGAATCCTGACAGGTGTTCACGCGCCGCACGGACGCGGAGCATCTCGCTCGCGAGGTCTTTGACGGACTCAGCGACGCGTTGTTTTTGGGCTTTCCATTTCTTACCACCGATGGAACTCAGCGGGGGTTTACCTGCGAATCCGCCGACATATTTTTGGACCAGATCAATCTGCGAGCATGGCACATGGATACGGCTTTTGCCCTTGAATTCAAGGGTCAAGTACTCTTCCTGATCCTCCTTGCGTTTCTTCGCGGTCGGATGGATGAGCGTTCGATCTTTGGATGTTCCAGATGCATCGAGGATGCGGAGACCGACGAACTTGGCGATGCCGTGGTCTGCGTGGACGACATAGTCACCCTCTTGGATATCAAGAAAGGTGTCCATCGCTCGTCCGGCGCGGATTTTGGATACTCTTCGTCGCACACTTGATCGGTGCAGGAGCTCGCCGCTGGGGACAATCGCGAAACCGGATGGGGAATCGTCATCCGCATCGTGGACGCGCCAGATGAACCCTCGGCGGATATCGATGATCTCCCGCTCGATCGGTGCGTTTCGTGCGTGGATCGAGAGCAGTTCACCCAAGCGAGCGAACTCACCTTGAGAGTTGCAGGTCAGGACTACTCGACCGACTTCATGAGCTAGTTCCGCGAGTTCTTCGATCGCTCGTCCGGTCTCGCGATCGAACGGCGGGACTGGCTCGACGGGGAGCGTGACGAGCGTATCGGCGCCGGACTTACCAACCGAAAACTGGTTGAGTTCAGCGAGTGCGTGGAATCTGGTTTCGAGGAGTTTGAGCACGGCAGGCGGGCCGTAGATCGTGCGTCCGTCGTGGACACGCTCAAAGTATCCGCGTCCCTGCTCGATGACCTCGAAAGTTTCCGCGAGGATCGTCAGCGAATCGGTCGGGACCGATTCGAGAAAGGAATGGTCGTCGGATGCTTCTTCGAGGTACCGCTCTCCCATTGCTGCGAGTTTGATGGTGTTGAGTTTGCGGTCTGATCCCATCGTGTCGAGATCGATCTCTGCGATGGATTCGAGTTCATCTCCGAAGAAATCGAGTCTGATCGGGATGGGTACCCCGCTGCCATCGATTCCTGCGCCGGTGGATGGATAAACATCGATGATGCCACCTCGGATCGCAAACTGTCCAGGGGATTCGATGGTGTCGTAGCGTTCGTAGCCGTGGTCGTTGAGCCATGCGATGAGTTCGGTCGGATCAACGGATTCGCCGGCCGCGAGTTCACGGATCAGCGAGTGTCCTCTGGTGAGTGCAGGGACGGGCTGCATGAGCGCCGCGATGGGTGCGATGATGACGCCTGTGGTGTTTCCCGCGTCGATGTCGCGTGCGATCATGAGTCTTTGTGTGAAGAGGTCTGCGGAGATGCTGGTCTCTCCGGGGGAGAGTTCGAGTGCTGGGAAGAGGGTGGATGCATCCGCGTCGATGGTGCTGATTTCTGCGTGGAGGTCTTCCGCTTCGTCGAGGTGTGCGCAGACGATGACCACCGTCCGTTTGGTGCGTTTGTGGAGCGCGAGGGCGACGAGACCGACGGAACTTCCGCTTGATCCGGTCGCGACGACTCGGCCTCCTTTATCCATTGCGCTTGCAAGGGATCGGAACTCCGGATTGAGATGGATGGGGTCCAGGAGATTCAAAGCGGGTTTGGGTTGCTTTCTTTCAGTGCGCGCACGCGTGTGCTCGGTCCGCTGTGGATCAGCGGATCGAGGGGGTGGTGATTGGATGTCCAATAGCATACACAGCGAACAGACGCGAGGGGGGCAGGATTCAAGGTGTTGAGATGGTGACCCAATCCGTGAGTTTGGCGAGGGTTTTGGGTCCGATCCCCGATACGCGGTCGAGGTCTTTGAGGGATTCGTATGAGCCGTGCTCAGAGCGGTCGTCGATGATGCGTTGTGCGATCTTTGGTCCGATGGATGGGAGCATCTGGAGCTCGTGTACGCTCGCGGTGTTGAGATCGATCAGCAGGCGTGCTGGAGCTGATGGTGTTTGATCGCCTGTCGTTGTGGATTGTGTGGTAATGCGTTGATCTGATCGGGATTCGTGCGCGATGGACCAGATCAATCCTGAAATCGCGGCGAGTCCCAGGATCACAGACGCAACCATCGCGGCTGGGGTTTGGGACCAATCCGGAGCTTGGGGATCAATCTGATGGGCTTCTTGCTGATGGGTTTCTTGCGTGTCCATCCTCAGCTCGGTACGCTGGGCGAGCTGAGAAACGCATCCGCTGACCATGACTGTGGGAGTTTGGATTCGGTGATCGCGGTGCGGAGCTCGGTGAGTCGATCGAGGGCGGGGCGTGCGAGCCCTTTAATATCCATCAAGCCGCCGGTCCGCATGTCGGTCGATCCGCTGGTGTCCGCGAGTTCGTGCCAACAGATGCTCTCGATATACGGCTTGGACAGCGCGACCGCTCCATACGCAGATAACCAGTCCGCTTGGGCTGATTCACTCCAAGGCTGTCTCCACTGTCCGGCGCTGGGCCAGTTCGGGAGTTCATCGCGTGGAGCGATCTTTGAAGAAGGCACCCCAAATGATGAGATCGTGATGGGTCGATCTAGCATGGCGTATTGATCGAGCATCGAGCTGAACGCCAACAGATCTCTGGTCTGCAGACCAGGACGGTATGACCCCATCTGCATACGCAGCGAGAACGCGTCGATCTGGATTCCCGCTTGCGAGAGCATCTCTGCGTACAACAAAGGCGGGAGTGATGAGCGGTCGTGCGTGTGGTACTCACCCCAGGGTTGTGTGATCTCGACCTGGATCTTGGCGCGTGGATGGAGCTTGCGAGTCACCAGCACACAGATGCGTGTGAGGTCCATCATCTGTTCGAAGGAGAGCTTGAAATGCTCGCCGCAATGGAGACCTGAACTGACGGTCCATCGCGTGACGGTTCGGCGGTACCTCGTCACGAGCGTTTTGATGTGCTCGTAGACAAGCTCGCGGAGTGTTTCGTAGTCGTTCTCCCAGATATACAACCAGTCGGGAACACTCGCGGATCGGAAATCGATCAACGGACCTGCGACGATGGGGATTTTCGCTTCGCGGATTGCCCACTCGATCCAGCGATCGGTGCGTGTGTAGTCGTACTCCCCTTCAGCGGGCTCCATCTCGATCCAACGCATCGGGACTGTGATGAAATCACACGAACGCGTGATCGCGTCTTGTGTCATCGGCGCGTATACATGCGGAGAAACTACTGTCCCCACAGCGGGTTTAAGCGGGAGGACCACCCCACCACGCGTCGGGTGCAAGATTGGTTTGCGGCGTGAAGGGTCGGTCTGCTCTGTGTCGATTGATTCGTACATCTCGCCGTTGACACGAACAGGGAAATCGGATTGTGCTTGGAAGAGTGCCAATCGTTCGGACGCTTCAAGCGCTATCCATAATGCACGGAGCGCCAGTTTCGCGGCATCCGAATCTGGCTTGATGGAATCTGGTGCATGAACCAACGCTTGCACGAATACGGACTGTGCAGCAGACAGCAGACGCATCGGGAGCGTGCCTTCGGACGATTCGATGGACTGCCAATCTTCGAGCTTGGTCAAGCAGAGCATGATCCGGTGGCGTGCGAGTTCGAGCACGAGCAGGTATGGATTTTCGCGTTGTGGGAGCAGGCAGGTTTGGAGCGTCCATGTGCCCAGTGGTTTGAGCTCGACGCCTTCGATGGTGGTGTCGGATCCGAGTTGATCGAGTCGCTCTTGATTGAGGTCGAGTTGGACGGCGATCGCCGCGGCTTCTGAGGTTCCCTTTTCACAAACGACGATCCCATCGCGGAGGGTGACCTCGCCGGTGATAGCGACATTGTCCTTACCGACCAGGTACGCTCCTGGGAGCGTGCCTGTGATGGCGGGCGTTGGATCTAGGGATACGAACCGCAGCATGGGACTCATCAAACTCCAAAGCCCTACGGGCGACAAACGCGGCGGACCAGAATCGGTGCCGTTGGTAAGAATATGGGCTTGCACCGCTCAGGACTAGTTCTTAGGGACGGATTCACAACAGTTGTTCCCTTCATTGCTGGCGTGGTTCTCCGTCCCCTACTACGCTTTGGCATGAACAGACAATCCACCGAACCGGGCTCCTTGAATCACTCGCAGACCGCGTTGACGAGCTTCGAGACGGCTCTCACGCTCCCCAATGCTCGCAGAGGGAAAGTGCGTGATATTTACACGCTCCCAGAGCACATGATGCACAAACAAGCGGATGGGCTTGGAGGGGCAGGCGCTTTGGTGATGGTCGCGTCGGATCGGATCAGTGCCTTTGATGTTGTGCTTCCTACACCGATTCCTGGTAAGGGGAGACTCCTGACCTCGATCGCGACTTTTTGGCTCAACTGGATCGAACAAGAGGGGATCTGCAAGACCCACCTGATCTCGACGGATCACTCGATGATCCCTGATGAGGTGCTCACGGAAACCACGGGACGAGGGCATCTGGAGGGTCGCACGACCATCGGCCGATTGTGCAAGGTGATCCCTGTGGAATGTGTTGTTCGTGGATACCTTGAGGGATCGGGACTCAAAGACTACAAAGAAACCGGCTCGGTGTGCGGCGTCAAGCTCCCGGAAGGGCTCAAGCAGTGCGACAAACTCCCGGAGCCGATCTTCACCCCTGCAACCAAAGCGGAAGAGGGGCACGACGAGAATATCGCGTTTGAAGACGCTGGAGAGCATGTCAAAGACATGGGTGGGATGGAGTTGATGAACAAACTCCGTGATCTGTCCATCGAAATTTACACGCGTGCTTCCGCGTACGCCCTTGAGCGGGGGATCATCCTCGCGGACACCAAGTTCGAGTTTGGTCTCCCGATCGACGGCGATGGGAACATCATTGATCATGAACCCATTTTGATTGATGAAGCACTCACCCCGGACTCCTCAAGATTCTGGCCCGCGGATGATTACCAGCCGGGACGCGCGCAAGCGAGCTTTGACAAGCAGTTCGTCCGCGAATACCTGCAATCGCTCGTGGACTCAGGCAAGTGGGACAAGACCGATCCCGGACCTGTCCTTCCTGACGAGGTCGTCCAGGGCACACTCGCTCGATACGAACAAGCTCGCTCGATGCTCGCGGACTGACAGGACAACTCATTCTCACATTGAAAAACCAGACCGGCATGGTCTGGTTTTTTGATGTGAACTCGATGCTTGGGTCAGTTCTGTTTGACGCCTTCGACGCCTCGGTTTGAACGCGCGTTGATCTTTGCTTCGTATTGAACGCGGAACAGCTCCATCCCTGCTGGTTCAGGGAACAGCGTTTCGAATGGGTCTGACTTGCCTTCACTCGCCATCTGATCAACCAAGGGTTTGAACTGGATCGCGAGCGAGTCGTATGCGTACCGCTTGAGGTCTTCGGGAGCATATCCATAGAGCAGTTCGGCTTGTTCCGGATGGACGGTCATGATCATGCTTGCGAACAGCTGACCTGCGAGGAAGGTGAAGTCGCGATCCATAAACTCCATACGAGCGGTGTTGGTGGATGCGACAACCTCGTTGAACTGTTGCTTAAAGTAGTACGCATGCGCTTTGCGTGCGTAATCCCATTGACCGTTGAACACTTCCATATTGCGAACCATCAGCCCATTGAAGAACGCGCTCTGGAGAGATGCGAAGACTTCGGATACTGCGACCTGTGGAGATCCGAGCGAGTCGTAGAGCTGCTTGTCTGCAAAGTCCTTGAGCGAGAGGGACATTTCGTATGCAAAGTCAGGATCGTTGACATTCACCCCTTCAAAGTTCCGGAGTTTGTCGAACCAGAACTCTGCGCTCCGTGTGTCACCACGACGGTAGAAGAAGCGGATCGCATCACGCAGGAAGTTCTCGTATCCCACAGCGTACTGACGGTATGGTTTGTGATCCGCTTCGTAGATCCCCGATGCGTTGACAACCTCGTTGAGCATCGCGCCGTAGGTTGGAACAAAGTAGGCATTGGGAACCGCTTGGTAATATGCGGCTCGTCCTTCGTGGACATCAAGGTAGTTGAAGTAGAGATCGCCGTGTCGCCAGAGGTCTTGGATGGATTGCATCACGATTCGGTACGCGTTGAGGAAGTCCATCCCGGTTCGTGTCCGAGCGTTCACTTCCATGCGACCAACATCGGTGCCTCTTGATGACCAGTACAGCGCGTGCGCTGCTGGGAGTCTCCAGTCGATTGGGCCGTACTTGCGGACCTGCTGGACCATCCGGACTGGTTCCATGTTGTATTCTTCGACGAGTAGTTTCTTGCGGAGATAGTTTGCAAGATCATCCCAGTCCTGCTCATCATCAAACTGCTCGCGGATCGCGTGCATGAGCTTGGTCTTGGGTCCAGAGACTTCCTCGATTGTCCATTCCTTACCAGCACGGACAATCTGCATATCGATCTGGTATCGACGGAGGAACTCCTCAGTGGATGCGGTGTCCGCACCTAAACGGGAGTTGAGATTGAATCCATCTTCGTACGCACGCGCGATCTGGTCCGCTGTTGGATTTGCTTGAGCAAGCAGGGTGCGAGAGTCTGGGGCATCGACGATTTTTTGCACCCACTGTGCGTATTGCTCGATGACTTGTGCTCGACCACGCTCGTCTGGGTTGATGACCGGCGCGGTGCCCATGATGTTTTGCCATTGATACGCGAACTGTCTTTTGTAGTACTGGTTCGCGTCATCGGTGTATCCCGCGACTTTGTGGAGGAACATCCATCCCAACTCTTTGTGCATGTGCATGTCGTTGGGGTTTGCTTTGAGACCCTCCTTGCGGAGCAGGTCAATTCCCGCTTTGACCCATTCCCAGCGTTCCTCCGGAGTGTGGGTGGTCACGGAGATGTTGTAGGACATATTCCAAGCATGGAATGTCCACACCTGGGGGAGTCTTGGTTGGAGTTTGGTGATCATCGAAGCGAGTTCGATGGACTCGTAGAAGCGTCCTTCTTCTTTCGCGGCGGTGGCTTCGAGCCAAAGGATGTTAACGAAGATGCCGCGAAACGCGCCCATCGCGATCCCGAGAGCGACCTGAGGTGGATCGCCGTCTTCTGCACGATCGGTGTACACGAGTTCGTGTTGACCTTGTGACGCGGCGATCGCGGTTGTCAGGATACCCGAAGCGAACAGCCCAAGCACCATCACCAGGATCGCGATCAGACGCACCTTTGTGTTGTGTCCCATGGTCTTGCTCCTATTGCCCTGAGTAGATCGCGAGTTGACGACGACGGAAGATGTACACGCTGATGAGATAGAAGACGCCGGTCGCGAAAGTCATTGCGAGTACGCCTGATGAGACCTGCGCCCATCCGAGCAATCGACCATCAGCGATGCGTTGGGTTGGTTTGAGTTCGTGGTAGACGCTGAAGAACTTGGAGATGCCGTTGGCAAAGTGATAGATTCCTGTGCGGAACACCCCCACCACCGATTCGGTGTCCATTGCCCAAGCTGGGAGCGCGGACTGGACGAATCCTGCGGATTCACCGATCAGGAACACGGAGATCGACATCAGACATGCGACTGGGAATGAGGTGAAACATGCGGCCCATACGGCAACCATCGCGAGCAGGGCCAGTTTGGTCCAGAGCACCATCATGATGCGCGTGAAGTTGCCTCGGAAAGTTCCGACTTGGTAAGAGACTTCTAAGCCGTCAGGTGGGATGGTCATGGTCCCTGAGTTTGGGGTCATGACGATTCGTCCATTGCGGTCTTGTCCGAGCAAGCCGTTGTAGATCTGGAGGTTGATCTGCCCCTGCTCGTTGATAAATCGTGGGTCGATCGTGAAAGTGTGTGAAAATCCGAGCCCGGTCTGTTCGCGTGGGATGATTGAGCCGTCCTCGAACGAGAAGGTCAAGGCGTAGAAGACATCGGGACGATTCCCCTCAGCGTTGATCTTGTAACGCATGGTCAACGGTTTGCCGATTCTCTTCGCTTCGCTTAGTCCAGTGAACGAGAAGGTTGCGTATCCCTCATACACGGGGTCGATCGAGCGATAATCCGTGACCGCGTCGTTGAAAATTTTCATCCGCATCCCTGCGAGTTGGTTCGCGCTGGGATTGAAGTCTGTCTGAAGCTGACGCTCCTTCTGGACCTCCGCTTCGAGGGCTGCATCGAACTGCTCATCGAATGGGCTGAACGGCAAAACTGGGTTGACCGATCGACGAGCGGTGAGGACCTGGGTTTCGAGGATCATCCGATCCTCGGTCATGATCCGTCCTTCGCTCGCTTGGTACGGAGCGACTTCTCCGAGCGCGGTCTGCGAACGAAGGTATTCTGTAAACTGGAAGATGCCGAGCCCTGAAACCGCGAGGAGGGTTCCAGCGAGGAGCACAACGCCGAGCCACTTGCCGAGGATGTATTGCCACGCCGCGACCGGCTTGGTCATCGTCTGCCAGATGACCTTCTCGCGTTGTTCGTACGAAACTGTCGCGGCACTAAAGAACACCACGAGCAGCGCGATAATCCAGAATGAGAATGATGTCGACCACTGCAAAAACCCTTGGACGCGGTACCGCAATGGTTGGTCCGCCTCGAGCATCATCGGCATCACCGCGAGCATCGATGCGAGCAGCAGGATGAACACGAGCGAGATCTTCATGCGGATCGCTTCTGCGAGCACATTGCGAGCGATGGTTGGGATGGGGTGCGCGTTTCCGAGCACGATCCGCAATGCGCGGAGCAGCACGGAGAAACTGAGCATCAGTGTGGTCATCCCGATGATGACAAATCCGATGGAAGACCAGAGGCCACCTCCATAGGAATAAAGAGGCCAACCGATGATCGCGATAAGCCCGATGGTCCCGATGTAGGTCAGTCCTAAGCCCAACCAGATAACGACCAGTACAAAGAGTGTGATGAGCGCGACACTGATGACGCCGTCGACTGGAGACTTGGAGACATCAAGAATTGATCGGAGTTGTTTATCGCGTTCTGCAATTGGGTTGGGGATCAGGTTCCCGTTTTGGTCTTGGAGCATCTCTGGGATGCCGACCTCCGGCTCAACACCGGTGCTGGTGGTGTACCCAACAACGGTGAAACCTGCGTAGGTGAGCAGACCAAGGATCACAAGCAGCGACGCGACGATCTTGAATGATCGGGCACGCTGAAATCGGTCGATCGAACTGAGTCGAGCACTCAACATTTATCGTCCCGTCTCTTTATCGCTGTCGTCATCGAGTAGCGAATCGATCATGCCTGCATCGACATCCTCTTGTGGAGGTTCGGCTTTGCGTTCACTCTCGGCCTTGCTCTGCGGGCTTTCCTGGTCAGTCTCATCCGAGCCCATCAGGGAACTGATCAGCCCATCATCTTCGTCTGTTGGAGCAGAATCAAACTCTGTTGGGGTCGTCGATGGCGCATTTGCTGGTGCTGGGGTTGCCTTTTCTTGGTCAGCAAGATCAGCGGGTGAAACATTTGTGCCGTCGGAACTCAGCAAGCTCTCGATCAGTTCTTCACCTGCAATCGGTGCGGCAGCAGCAGCGGACCGGAGGAAGGCGGCGGTCTCGCCGCCTTTGGTGACACCTGAAGTCGCGGCACGCTCCGCTTGTGCACGATCGACAATTCCGAGGAACAGCTCTTCGAGTTTCTGGCGCGGCGAGCTGACCGAAATGATGGACTTGCCACCAGCGGATCTTCTCCGGATCACTTCATCGATTTCCGCGATGGTCTCGTCGTCGAGTTCATCGGTCTCGAGAGTTGTCCGTTCTTTCGATGAGAGGAGTTCTTCGCATGTGCCTTCTCCTCGGATCTTCCCACCGTAGAGGATTGCCATGCGGTCGACCACATCTTCAACATCGGTCAGCAGGTGGCTGCAGAGGATAATGGTCTTGCCTCTGCGTCCGAGTTCCAGAATGAGATCCTTGACCTGGCGCGTACCGATCGGATCAAGACCGGTGGTTGGTTCGTCAAGAATCAGCAGATCCGGATCGTTGATCAACGCCTGTGCAATACCGATCCGGCGCTGCATACCTTTGGAGTACTCGCGGACAGGTCTGTACTGAGCGTGTTGAAGACCAACCATCTCGAGGAGTTCGTCGATGCGGTTCTGACGCGTCTTGGAATCGATGCGGAAGAGTTTACCGTAGTAATCCAGCGTTTCGCGTGCATTGAGGAACGGGTAGAGGTAGCTCTCTTCTGGAAGGTAACCGATGCGGGACTTGGTCGCGACATGTGTGGTGGGTTTGTCGAAGACCATTACTCGGCCGCTGGTTGGCTTGAGCAATCCGAGGATCAGCTTGATCGTTGTGCTTTTCCCTGAGCCGTTCGGTCCCAGCAGACCGAAGATTTCTCCTTCGCGGACGACCATATCGAGCTTGTCAACAGCGCGTGCTTGGTCACGCATCCAGAAGTCTTTGAAGGTCTTGGTGAGCTGTTGGCACGCAACAACGGAGCGACGCGAATCGCTGGCAGCACTGGTTGGGCTGGGGGTGGAATCGGTCGTCGCTGCGGTCATACTTATTCCTCTGGCTCTTTGAGTCCGCGTTGTGTTTTGTAGAACGAACGGCGCATATCTTCGCGTCGTTCATCGATCGTCCCTTGCGCCTCTCGGCGTTTGCGTGCTCGATCAAGCTCGCGCGCGATGTCCGGATCACGGTTGATCAGCACCTCGGCGCTCACGCCTTCTGGGAGGACGATTGTGGAAACGAACTCTTTGTCAAGAAACTCTGCCATTGCTGAGGACCAATCACGAGCGATCATCAGCTTGGGGTTCGCATCGTACTGCGCCTGCTTGGATCGGTAGTTCTCGAGCTGCGCGATCGCTTCGCTGATCCGGTTCGACGAATAAGTCGTCGCAAGGGTCAGCAGCTCTGAAATCTCTCCGGAAACCAAACCTGCGACCATTTCGCCGTCGATTTCGACAGGTCGTCCCTCAAGGATCGCGTCGATCCGCTCGAGCTGGGCTTCGGATTCAGCGGTCAATCCAAGTTCGATGAGTCGTTCGTATTCGTTGATCTCAGCGAGAAGCACATCGCTCCCGCGTCCTGCGACTTCGTTGAGCATCTGATCACGCATCAGCAAGGAATCTTCGCGTGCTTTGCCTGCAGTCTGCGCTGCGGTCTGTACCGAGTTGAACTTTGCTCGAAGCGAGAGCGCCGCGTTCTTGCGTGTGAGGACGACACGGTCGATCGAGATACCGGTCTCCAGATCGTCAAGTGTTTTCTGCGAAAGCGCGAGGACACGACCCGCGATGGACTCTGACGAGTTCTTGAGCAGATCGTCGATGGTGACGGTTGCCATCACCTGCACCACCGCACGCTGCACGGCGGCTTTCATGATCGCACGCTCTTGCTCCGGGATGATGTTTGAAACATACATCGCGTGGTTCGAGCGGTGGTAGTTCACGCTCCACTGTGTGTGCGCGATGTTGAAATCAGAGGTGATGTTTGAGCCGTCGTTCGCTGGGTTGAGCGTCGACGAATCGTTGAAGCGATCGATGTTCACCGCAAGGGCGGCTTCGTCGGACTGGTCACCCGGTATGTTGGGCATGAATTCCTTCGCGACCGCCATCTCAACAGCGCCCTCACCGACACGGACGATCTCGCCGATTGGGTATGGGAACGACCATTGGAATCCAGGTTCGAGATTGGTCCGAACCTGCTTTCCGAAGCGGACACTGATGCCGCGTTCGCCTTCCTTGATGGATTGGACTCCTGAAACCACGAACAGCACCACGAGCACAATCATCGCGACTTTGAGCAAGCCGTAGGTGATCTTGAGTGCTTCTGCGAGTGATTGGTTCGCGGTGTCCATCCGCGCCTGATCAACGATTTCTTGGTTGGACTCCGCGCCGCGGAGACGGACCGACGCCGCTCTGTTGGAGACGGGCTGCTCGTGAGCAGGTTGATCCGGGTTGTTCACCAGATCGTCGAGGTTGTGATCGTGTTCACTCATCGATCAATCCTCCGAATCCGAAGAGCTCAGCGCTCCGCTGTTGTTCCCCTGAGGCACGGGCAGTTCGTTCTGTGTGTTCTGGAGGATGTTTGGATCAAAGAGTTGCATGCCGTAATCTGAAGTCGAGAAGATCAGGGTGAACTTCTTCGCCATGGATTCACGCATCAAACGGATGTTCTGGATGAACACCGCGAGATCTGGATTGACATTCTGCTGTGCAAGATATGGTGCGGCTTCCGCTTCACCCTTTGCGAGAATCTCGTCCGCACGGCGCTGAGCGAATGCACGGATTTTGTCCGCGTCGGACTTTGCTTTCGCTTCGATGGCGCGTGCTTGTGATCGTCCTTCGGACTCGTAGCGTTCTGCAAGTCGGTCACGGTTCGCACCCATGCGAGTGATGACCGCGTCGGTGGTGTCTTCTGGGAGGATGATCCGGTCGATTCCGACGAAGGTGACGGTAATGCCATAATCCGCGAGTGGGCTGCCGCCCGATCCACCACGAACGATCTGATCGAGGACCTGGGCTTCGAGCTCTGGGAGCGCGGATGAGTTAGATTGTGAAGAGTACAAGTCAGTAATGGAGAACTTGGAAGTCTCTCCGAGCGATGAACGCAGGACATCTTGCAGGACGGAATCCTCTGCTTTGATGTAGTGATCGATTGGACGATCGCCTGCATTAGAGAACGCACGGAAGAACTTCAACGGATCCTCGACCTTGTAAGTCAGAAACGCTTCGACGATGACCTGGAAGTCATCCGCGGTCTGCTGTGTCTCTGAGCGTGCTTGGACGATCCGGGTCCGTGTGTCGTACTTGGTGACGGATTGGATCGGGAAAGGTGCTTTGAAGTGCAGCCCTGGTTCGACAATGATCGAGTTCTCACCGGCTTTGCCGAATGTTGTTTTGACCGCCGATTCGGTGAACCGAACAGTGAACAGCATGCTGAAGCTGAGAATCGCGAGCACGAATGCAAGAAGCACAAATAGCGAGATGTATCGCACGGTTTATCTCCATCCCCATAGTTGGGGGTCATTCAGGAAGCGTTGTCCGGGTGCTCCCTGATAAAAAGTCGGTTCAGTCGATCAGGTCAATACTGTTTCATGTCGGCGCCTGCCTCGGCATCGAACACATCGGTGCCCGCTTCAAGATCCATCAGATCAATGCGGATATGGAGCGATTCAAGATCACTCGGCGTCAGGTACACACGGGAATCCTTGATCGCGTCAAGCAACGCGTCAAAGTACGCTTGGGAACGGTACAACATCGGTGATGCGGCGTATGCCTGCTCTTGTCCGTTGAGGAGCACCGCTCGTCCGCGTTCGGACATGTGTCTGCTCCAACGCTGAGCGCCGGCATCAAGAAGTTTTTCACCCGCTTCGCCGCCTGCGGTTTCGAGCAGACGCTGCACCTCGAGTTCGGTTTGAGCGATGATTGTCGCGTCCGCGTTTGCACGGCGCTGGTTCTCAAGCTCTGCAAGCTGGGCGACAATCTGCTCTGCGAGTTCTACAGAGCCTGCGATTTCGGTCAGGGTTTGGATTTCGACTCGGCTCGCATCCTCGATCATCGATTCGCGATTCTGACGAGCCGCGATGACGCGCTCGTACGAAGGAGCGACCTTGAGCGGAGGGTGAGCCCCTTGCATCCCAACAAAGAGGATCTCAATCCCTGGTCCTTTGCCCTCGTTGAGTTTGGAATATGCATCGTCAAGACGAGTGTGCAGTTGTTCGAGCATGTCGGTCTGGTTGTGCGCCAAGACCAAGTCGATTGGCCACTCGCCGAGGAACTGGGTGACGACGCGACGACCGATCATCTGCAGAAGATCCTCGCGTTGACCTGGACCTGCGAACTGATCAAAGAGTTTGACATCACGCACAACAAAGTGCATCGGGACTTCGATTGCGATAAGAGAGAGATTTGCTTGCGCGGATTGCACCGCGTTGTCTTCGCCCTCGATGCCTCGGGTCGGTTGGACGATGTTGAGTTTCTCGCGAGATGCGTGTTTCTCAGTCCAGATGATCGGGGTTCGCTTGTCTTTGTCTGGTTGATCGGAAGCGAGCTGGAGCACGCGGACGCCTGTGGTGGTCCGGATTTCCTCTTGTTGTCCTGCGGATCGCGTAAGGGACATCGGAGTCTCGTATGTCGCAAACGGCCAAGGCAGTTTGACATGCAGTCCAGGTCCGATGTCTCCGTCGCCTTGGTCTCCGAAGCTGTAGATCGGCGTGCTGACGCGGCCGTTGGTCAGGATCAATCCGCGTTCGTGTGGTTCAACGACGACGAGCATGGTCATTAACCATGCGATGACAACGCCCATACCGACGAGCCAGAGCACGAGTTTGGAGAGGAGTTGGTAAAACCAAGTCCCGGTGACATCAACACCAAACTGGTAGTTGACCGCTTCACCGATGTTCGCGGCGATCCGGTCTGGAGCGGCAAGGAGTCCCAGCAAACGAGAATCAAACGCAGGACGCGGGTCTTCCCCGGCTTTGCGTGGACGGTACACATCGAGGATGAGGTTCACGATGACTTCGCATCCGAGGACAATCATGCCGATCGGGACGATCATCGGGGTCAGCGTTTTGAGTCCCATCTGCCCAAGCGAGAGTTCCATGAACGCTGCGACTGCGAGCAGCACGCCGACGAGTGAGATCGCGACGGATTGCGCGGCACCAGCCCTCAGGTTTGCCCAGATCTGGACTTTGCCCATCCCGGACACGAAGCGTGCGAAGATGAATCCAACCACACCCATCGAAAGACCGATCGCGAGTGTCGCGCCGAGGATGCGTGTGTTGTATGTAAAGGTTTCTGGAGACGAAAACGCGTCCCATGATCGGAGTCTGCTCAGACCAGCGAGGATGTTGATCCCAGCGAAGATCAAGCCGCTCGCTGGGACAATCCATTTTTGGATGAATGCCAAGCGTCGAGCGACGACTCGCAGGTCATCAGAATCGGAGAACGCACTCGCCGAGGCGCCGCCAGCGTTGGAGTACTGCTCCGCTTCCATCGCTTCGATGCGTTCCCGGCGATGCTGATCGAACACGAAAAGCAGCATCCCCCACACGATGACGCCTGATCCAAAGAGGATCGATGCGCTCCGTGCGGCGTGGTCGCCGGAGTAAGTTGAATAGATCAGCAGCATCAGGGCGACGAACACTTGAATAATCAAGCCAACGACGCAGATCAGGGATGCCCTTCGGTATGTTTGGTAGTCGCCTCGCACCATGTGTCGTTGAAACCTCTGTTTCTGGTTCATCTTTCGGGATCCGAGTGTCCTGCTCGAATCACCAATGTGTGCTATCCGGTTGTGGCATCACCACGAGTCGTGGGTCCGTGTGGACCCGCTGGACTATAGGGGCTCTATTGTGGGCATCCGGACTCGCTGAGTCCACTTGTTCACCCCAGATCACCCACACGACGAGCCCCTGCCGATCTCCCTACGCGAGTTTTGGGATTGGGGTTCGACCAGATTATGGATTCGTGTGCAAGATCGTTGAACCCACTCCTGGCTTGAGCCGTATGGGAAGCGTTCCGACACCGAGGGGCGCGATAGATGCGCTCCAGAGAACCACCCAAGTCGTACTCCCCCACCCTGACCCCACCTCTGCTGCAATCGCCAGACTCCCCGGCTACCATCAACACCGCATGATTGGACACATTCTCCCCATCGCACGAAACTCGTTTATCGAGAGTCTCCGCCAGCCGATTCTGGTGGTGATGCTCATGATCGCGGCATTTTTGCAGGTCATGAACACCTGGATCATCGGATTCACCATGGGACGCGCCTCGCTCCCAGGAGAAGTCACAGGCGACAATAAACTCCTCTACGACATCTCCATGTCCACAGTGTTCGTTCTGGGAATTGTGCTCGCATCCTTTGTTGCGACCGCCGCGATTTCGCGTGAAATTGAGAACAAAACCATCCTGACGGTCGTTTCCAAGCCCATTAGTCGACCCAGCGTAATTCTTGGGAAGTACATCGGAATCGCGATGGCAATGCTCGTCGCGATCGGGATTATGGTCGCGATGCTCTTGATGTCGATTCGGCACGGCGTCCAGACCACCGCCGCGGATGAACCAGATTTCCCAGTCATTCTCTTCGGACTCGCCGCGGTCTTCGGCTCGATCATCATCGCGGGATTGGCGAACTTCGTGTATGGATGGTCGTTCAGCCAAACCGCGTCTTTGCTGATGCTGCCGCTGATCTGGATCGCGTATTTCGGGGTGCTTCTGTTCAACGATGAATGGGAGGTCCAAGCGATTGCGACGGATTTCCCGCCTCAGATTTTCATGTCTTGCATCGCTCTTGGATTGGCTCTGCTGGTAATCTCAGCGGTAGCGACCGCTGTATCAACCAGGGTTGGTCAGGTGATGACCATCATGATCTGCGGAATTGTGTTCCTCATGGGACTCATGTCCAACCACTTCATCGGCCGTCATGTCTATTCAAACGACCGCGTTGCGGAGATCGCGGCAACAAGATCTCCATTGGGACTCGATGCATATGACTTCCAGCGTGAACGCGTCTGGGAACTCGCCGCGGCTCGCAATGGGATGACCGCTGATGAGTTCTTTGATCAAGGGTACGATCCTCGGAACTTTGTCAGTATCCGTGAAGTCCTCGCGATGGGACCTGTCGAAGATCCGCAGTGGCAAGAGGTTATGCTCCGAGCACCCGGATCAATGATGATCATTGATCTGCTTGGTCCTCCGACGACCCAACTCAAAGCTGGTGACTCTTTTTACTACGGTTCATCACCAAACGGTGTGGGCTTGGTGACTCCGCCGTTTGCGGTCTTTGATGAAGACGCTCCGTTGGAGAGCAACACTCGCGAAGAACCCGGCTTGATGATCGTCGAAATTGATCCGAACTCGCTTGGTCAATCCATGCTGGTGATGCAGATCGGTGAAGAAGCGGTCCCGCTCTCGCGCCCACCACTTCCGAAGGACTCTGTGTTTTTGAAGCCGACCAAGACCAACGCGTTTCCTTTGGTCGCGTGGTCCGTGATCCCAAATATGCAGTCCTACTGGCTCATCGACGCGATCAACAAGAACCAACCGATCCCGATGTCGCACATGTTGCTCGTCGTGGTCTACAGCATCTCGCAGATCATCGTGTTCTTGGCGCTCGCTGTCGTGCTGTTCCAGGGACGGGATGTTGGCTGATTGTTGATGCCGTCGTTTATTGATTCGCGATAGCGCGTGCGTAGCTCTTGATACATTTTTCGCTTGCGCCGTCCCATGTCAATCCACGAAGCTCGAATCGCCCGTGCTCGGTTAGGGTCTTGCTGAGCGGCGGGTACTTAAGGACCGCGACGATCTTGTTCGCCATCTCGTCCGTGTCCCAGAAATCAACCTTCAGCGCGTGGGTCAGCACTTCTGCAACACCAGACTGCTTGGACACAATCACCGGCGTGTCGTTGCGCATCGCTTCGAGCGGCGCGATCCCGAAAGGCTCAGAAACGCTCGGCATGACATAACAGTCCGCCATCGCGTAGACCTTATCGACATCCTTCCCACGCAAGAATCCCGTAAAGAGTACCTTGTGTCCGATGCCGTTTGCTGCGGCGTCTTCGATCATCCGGACCGCCATATCCCCTGAACCCGCAACGACGAACTTGACCTTCGGGTACACCTCCAGCACGCGTTTCGCGGCTTGGATGAAGTACTCCGGTCCCTTCTGCATCGTGATTCGACCGAGAAACAGCACGATTTTCTCGTCCTTTTCGATCGCTTTCGCAAGCAGCGGATCGGCGTGGTCTTGCTCGACCCCGTTGTAGACGACATCGATTTTTTCGTCGGGAACGCCGTACTTGTTATGCACGACCGCTTTGGTCAATCGGGACACCGCAATCACGCGATCCGCGGCGTTCATGCCCATGCGTTCGAGGTCGTAGACAGGTTGGTTGATGTGCTCTCCGGAGCGATCAAATTCTGTTGCGTGGATGTGGCAGACGAGGGGCTTGCCGGTGAGGGCGCGGACCGCCATCCCAGCGGGGTAGGTCAACCAATCGTGCGCGTGGATGACATCGAACTGTTCGTGCAAGCACAACGCACTTGCGAGCCGAGCGTATCGGTCGGCATCAGCGAACAGGTCTCCGGAATATCCCTTGGAACCGGTACCGAGTTCTCCCAGCGAATCCAGAGCGTCTTGCATTGAATCTGCGAGGGTCTTTGCATCCGAACTCTGCAAGCCTCGCATGATGGTGGAGGTTTGGCTCGATTGCTCTTCGATGGATTCTGTTTCTTGAGTGGTCCCAGCATGGATATGCTCGACGACCCTGCGGAGAACATCTCCCGCATCAACACCAGGATACGAGCTTGGGTACGGCGACTGGAAGGACTCGATCAGTTCAAACTCCCTTGTTTCAGGAGTTGTATGCTGAACCAACTTCTTGGATCTGGTCGCGTTCGTGGTAACCACTTCGCGATCCACTCCGATGTTGTTGGATCGGAGTTGATCGATGCGTTCTTTGAGCACACGCGGTCCGATCAATCGAACATGAGACTCATGTCCCGCTGGGATGGGCTGTGGAAACACGAAAGTGATCTCGTGACCTTGCGCGACCATGGACTTGGTCAGACCAGCGCACGCTGTGCCGAGTCCTCCGGCGATGAACGGTGGGAACTCCCAACCAAGCATGAGTATCCGCATGATTCCATCCCCGTCCGGCGCTCAAACGCGACCGGCATTAGTCTTCTTCAGAATCGTCCATATCCCCGAGCTGGCGGAAACACTGTTCGTACGCAAGCAACCACTGTAGGCAAGCCTCGGATTGTTCCTGACCGTCCATCGGGATGACCTTTGATCTGAAGACAAACTCCATATCATCCGAGCGGTAATGCTCAAACTTCACCGCTCCGCTGTCCTCTGTGTATCCGAGATCAACCAGCTCGTCCTCGATCAACTCATCGAGCTTGTCCCCAGATTCGACGAGTTCAGCTTCGATGGATTCGGACAACCAGCGGTCCTTGGTCGCGAGTTCAACGACGGCTGCCCCACCGTTCTCGAGACCCTCAAGATACAGCCGGTAGTTCGCGGGCTCTGCGGCCCCCCACGCTTGAAGGGTGATTGTGGACCCGGTGGATTCAATAGAACCGAACACATTGGCGCTTTTTGCTCGCTCAACAATGGTTTCAATGATCTGAACGGTCGTGGTAGACATAGCTATTCCTCTACATAAGCTGGATCCGACCCGAAGTGCCCTGAATTTGGCCGAGCGATGGGTCCGTATATCCAATCGTATGACCGCTGGACCCTGTTCGCGCTGGAAATCGTGGATTTGATACGAACTGGGGTGTTTGATGGTCGACATGGGATACCAGAGGTGTATACTTCCTCCCCTATCCTCGGATAGGGATCCGCGGCCCAGGTGGCGGAATTGGTAGACGCGCCACCTTGAGGTGGTGGTTCTCGCAAGGGAGTGGAGGTTCGAGTCCTCTTCTGGGCATTGCAGCAAGAAGCATCGGTTCTCCGATGCTTCTTCTCATTTTTCGATCTGCACACCACGGGGGTTTCCCCATTGGAAGGTGCTTTTTTGCTCTTTCCGCAGGGACATCCTGAAGCCAACTCCTGAATTATTCGATCCTCCTGATGTACCAGCCCAACATCAGGAGATTTGCTGTGCGCGTTTTGGTCGTTGATGATTCTGCTTTCATGCGGAAAATGCTCCGAGAGATGATCCAGTCGGATCCCTCGCTTGATGTAATTGACTCAGCGCGCGATGGTGCAGAAGCGGTTGAGAAAGCGCTGAAGCTCAAACCAGATCTCATCACGATGGATATTGAGATGCCTCGAATGAACGGCATCGAGGCGCTGGGAAAGATCCTTGCACAATGCGAGACAACCCCACCCGCAATCCTGATGTGCTCCTCCTTGACAGTTGATGGGAGTGTCGAAGCACTCAAGGCACTTGAACTGGGCGCGTCTGACTTCATCGCAAAGGACCCACAAGCGGGCGGGATGCAGAGTTTGGGGTTTAAAACCCAACTCCTGAGCAAGCTCCGCTCGATTGGTGGACATCGCCGACGAGTTGCCAGTGGGTTCATTCCAATGCCGATGATGACGAACACCGCTCGCGAGAACCAATCTCACGCAAGCGATCAGGTCGCATTGAACAATCAGTTTGTGCCTGATCAGGTTGATGCGATTGTCATTGGTGCGTCGACAGGTGGCCCTCCTGTTCTTGAAAGCATCCTCGCGGATCTTCCTGAATCACTCCCAATCCCGATCTTGGTTGCTCAGCACATGCCGAAGCTGTTTACGGAATCCTTCGCGAATCGGCTGAATGGATTCTGCGGATGCGGCGCCATGCTCGCGTCGCATGGAACGACGCTGCATGTCCCGAAGGTGTATATCGCGGAGGGCGGATCGCACCTCAAACTCACTCGCATTGCGGGTAAAAAAATCATCGCGAGAACCATCGAACATATCGATGGATTGTCATACAAGCCCTCTGTGGATTTGCTCTTCACTTCTGCAGCGGAACTGTTTGGACCGCGCCTACTCGCGATCCAACTGACCGGCATGGGTGAAGACGGAGCAATCGGCGCGAACGCGGTCCGATCAAAGGGTGGCGCGGTGATTGCGCAAGACTCAAATTCGTGTGTGGTTTATGGCATGCCGCGAGCGGTTGTGGAAAATGGTTCCGCAAACACGATTATGACGCCTTCGGAAATCAAAGCTGTGATCCAGAGTGTCGTGATAACGAACCAAATGGGTGATTCCATCCAATCCGAAAATCCACGAAAGAGTGCATAACTTCTGGACTTTGGGTATACGGCTTACCTCGCCCCCACTGTTAGACGATACCACTGCCGGACGCTCACCGAGATAGATGAGGAGGCAGTATGTCAGTATCGAGTTCGGACATCGAAAAGAAGCAGAAACACGCAGGAACCAGCGACAGCGATCCGCTGCGTTTGGTCAGCTTCAATGTTGGACAAGAACGATTCGCTGTTGATATTCTGCGTGTCCAAGAGATCAACAGAATGATGTCGTTGACGCAGGTGCCACAAAGTCCTCCAGGTGTCTGCGGGATTATCAATCTTCGCGGGCGGATCGTCCCTGTGCTCGACCTCAGAACCCGATTCGGTATTCCGGTCGCTTCCGAAACACACGAGAGCTCACGCATCATTGTTGTTGAAGTCAAAGGCACCACCGTTGGTTTCATTGTTGATGCTGTCCATGAGGTCCTTCAGATTGACCAGGGGATTGTCGAGCCAATGCCTTCGACTTCAACTGCTGCAGATTCGAGTTACATCATGGGTGTTGCAAAGCTCGAGAGCGCGTTGCTGATTTTGCTTGATCTTGATCAGCTGTTCACCAGCGAATCGCTCCAGTCGATGAACTCCGTCAACCGTGCTGCTGCCTAAACCAAAGAATCAGGAGATTTCGCGTGTCGATTACAGTAACAAAGATTCAGATGTCGAACGAGCAGTTCACACGGCTTGCTCAGATTATCTACGACCGTTCCGGCATCCACTTTCCTGAACCCAAGAAGTACATCTTGGAATCGAGATTGTCGCATCGTCTCCAAGAACTTGAGATCACGGACTTCGATCAGTACATCGCGTATCTCACGATGGGGCCGTACCAGATGGACGAGTTCCAGGAGATGTTCAATCGGATCACCATCAACGAAACAAGCTTTTTCCGGAATGAAGCACAGCTGAATGTCTTTGAGCAGCAGATCCTTCCCGAGATTCTTGAAGCTCGCGCCTCGACCAAACGACTTCGTATTTGGTCCGCGGCTTGTTCAACTGGGGAAGAACCGTTCACGATTGCAATGCTGCTTCATCGCACGCTCGGTATTCGACTCAGCGATTGGCACATCGAGATTCTTGGGACCGACATTTCCGAGAAAGCACTGAATGTTGCCAACTCCGGCACATACACCAGCTACGCGCTGCGTTCGACACCTCAACTGATGAAGTCGAAGTACTTCACAGAAAGCGGGCGCGAGTTCCAGCTCAGCGAAACCATTCGCTCGATGGTGAACTTTGAGCGTCACAACCTGAAGGATCGCCTTGCAGCGAAGCGGCATGGCGTGTGGGATGTGATCTTCTGCCGAAATGTGTTGATCTACTTTGATGATGAGATGAAGAAGGGTGTTGTCTCGATGTTCAACAACCAACTCGCTGATGACGGCACCCTGTTTATTGGGCATTCCGAACGGATCAAAGATCTGACCGACGATTTCGAACAACTCCCGATACCGCAAGGGTTCTGCTACAAGAAGTCCGGCAAGTCCAGCAACGCATAAAGGAACACCGATGTCGATACACGACTTTGATCCAGAAATTTTGCAAGACTTCATCACCGAATCTGGTGAACTGCTCGAACAGCTCGAGAGCGATCTTGTCGATCTTGAGTCCACGCCGCAAGAACAGGATCTGCTCAATCAAATTTTCAGAGCGTTGCACACCATCAAAGGCAGTGCCTCGTTCCTCGCGATGACCAACTTGGTGTCGATTGCCCATGTGTCCGAGAGCGCACTCAACTCCGCTCGCAACGGCGATGTCATCATTGGTTCAGCGGAGATGGACCTTCTACTCGCGGCGGTTGATGTCCTCAAACTCCAGTTTTCTGAGATCACGGCAGGTAATCTGGATCTCACAGCAGCGGACCCTGCGCTGATCGATTCCTTGAGCGCGCTCGGAAACGGAGTGCAATCACTTGATGCAGAAGATCCGGAAAACATTTCAGACTCGCCGAACGACACGGCTGATCCGCAAGAGTGTCCGATTTCAACCCCAACGCATCCAGATGGACGCGTTGAATCCCCTCTGGAACTTGATTCATCAAAGCTCGATTTGATCGAGCACCTCACGGCAGACATCGAGGAATCGCTCAGAGAAGTCTTTGAGAAGATCGACATGCTCCGCGATGACTCCACCCGATCCAACGCGCTCAGCGAGCTTGCAAGTCTCACAGACGAGCTTGTCAAAACGATCGACTTCTTTGATCTTCCAGAGATGATGGAGATCATGAACGAACTCGAGCAGAGTATCCAGAACCTAGCAGTCTATGAGGATGCTCGATTCGATCAGATTACTCCTCGCTTGCATGGTTTGTGTATGCTGCTTTCAGAGCAGACATCCAAACTGACCGAGCAAGTCCTTGTGTCTTGGGATACTACAGTCGTCGTGGATCGGCTCCGCAGCTGGATCTCCGGTGAAACGGTCGATGGACCGCCCCTCAGCGAAGACGCTGATGGGATCGAGGCGCTGCGTATGGATGGGATTTTCTTTGGTGATGCCGAAGATCAATCCAATATCCAAGCAGACCCTGGAGCGGCGCAAGTCATCGAGGCGATCACCAGTGCCGACGGATGCTCGATTGAATCAACGCTTGATACGACCTCTGCAATAGCATCAGGAAAGCGTGCTGAGATTGGGCAGATTGAGCAGACCATCCGCGTGGAAGTCGGGCGTCTCGAATCGCTGATGAACTTGGTCGGAGAGCTTGTCCTCCAAAAAAACAGGATCGGTGCGCTCTCAGAAGACATCGAACGGACCAATCTTGACAGCGACCTCATCGAACAGATGGAATCAACCGCAAGCACGCTCGATCGCGTGACAGGCGACATCCAACTCGCGGTGATGCGCACGCGGATGCAGCCTTTGGTGAAGCTGTTCGGGAAATATCCAAGGCTGATCCGTGATCTCGCAAACAAGACTGACAAGAAAATCAACCTCATCATCGAAGGTGCAGAAACCGAGGTGGACAAATCCGTCATCGAAGAACTCGGCGACCCACTCGTGCACCTGCTCCGCAACTCAGGGGATCACGGGATCGAACTCCCTGCGGACCGAATCGCAGCTGGCAAAGAAGAGACCGGCACCATTCGGCTCATCGCGGGTCACGCGGGATCACATGTCTGCGTTCAGATCATCGACGACGGCAAAGGCTTGGACCGAGATGTGATCGGCGCCAAAGCGATCGAACGCGGATTGACGACCGCTGAACAGCTCAGCACGATGCCTGATGAAGAAGTCTTCCGATTCATTCTTGAAGCGGGGTTCTCGACTGCAGAGCAAGTATCCGATCTCTCAGGGCGCGGCGTTGGGATGGATGTGGTCCGGACCAACATCGAATCCAAACTCAAAGGCGAGCTCACCATCGAATCGGAGCGAGGCAAAGGGACAACACTCACAATCACGATCCCGCTCACCGTCGCGATTATGCCCGCGATGATGATCGCGGTTGCAGATGAAGTCTTCGCAATCCCGCTGACCAACATCACGGAAATCGTCCGGCCATCGGCGGATCAGCTCTCGTATCTAGGGAACGATCCGGTGATCCATCTCAGAGGCCAGGTCTATCCGCTGATCAGTGCTCAAGAGATGTTCGATGTTCCGCATCAATCGAGGGACGACGAGAACTTTGTCGTTGTTCTCAGTTACAACCAGCGTGTTGTGGGTCTGAGAGTGTCCTCAGTGATCGGACAGCAAGAGATCGTCATCAAACCACTCGATGGCATCCAACGCGAAGGGCCGATCTCTGGAGCAACGATCCGGAACGATGGATCCGTCAGTCTCATCATGGACATCGCGAAGCTGATGAGCACCACCAAGTCACACCCAAATCAAACCAACTCACTAGAACCTGTCGCCGCGAGCGGCCGCTGAAAGCTCAGCGTTTCACACCAAGGAGTCTCGTATGGACGCCAATATGATCACACCGTTTGTGAACTCAATTCAGAATGTATTCTCGACCATGTTCCAACTCCCTGTCGAGATCGGTGATCCGCGGATCAAGTCTGATCGGAAAGCGACGCACGATGTCTCTGGGATCATCGGTGTTTCGGGTGAAATGGTCGGCACGATCGTGCTTTCCATGCCTTCCGCTGCTGCTCAATCCATCGTGACACTGTTTACCGGAACCGAGTTTGCCGTCGAATCTGACGACTTCGCTGATGCTGTCGGGGAACTGGTCAACATGATTTCCGGGAATGCAAAAGCAGAGTTCCAACGCAAGGGTGTCTCGATCACTTGCCCTTCTGTCGTGATCGGAGAGAACCACACCATCGCGGTTCAGTCTGGGACCCCATGCGTATTGATCCCCTGCACAACCGATTGTGGGGAAGTTGTGCTTGAAGTAGCTATCCGCGAAGCAGAGGTCGAAGCCGCTGCTGCGTAAAAGATTCATATCATCGTACACATTTTTGATCATACCTTTAGGAGTATGCAATGAAGATCCTACTCATCGACGACTCAAAGACCATGCGGAACATTCAGAAGTCCGTACTCAAGCAACTCGGCTACACCGAGATCGAAGAAGCATGCGACGGCCAGGACGCGCTCTCAAAGATCGGCGCGTTCAAGCCTGACCTCTGCTTGGTGGACTGGAACATGCCCATCATGGATGGCTTGACCTTCGTTACCACTTTCCGCCAGACCGACAAGACTACACCGCTCATTATGGTCACCACCGAGGCGGAGAAGTCCCGTGTCATCCAAGCAATCAAAGCGGGTGTCAACAACTATGTTGTCAAGCCATTCACACCTGACCTCCTTTCCGAGCGAATCACAGAAACACTCGCAAAGTGCTCAGTGGGTTCATAGAACCCCGATCGGAATGATGGAATGGAACGCGGCGAACATGACATTGATCACCTGCTCAAACTGAGCACTGATTCGTCGAACATTGAGGGAACTCTCATCTGGGAGCCGAGCGAATCGGTAAGCGGGATTTCCTCACTCGCACTGCAAGGGTATCTTTCGGGTCGGAATGTACAAGACTCAGCGATTGATTCCGACGCATTGGAGACATTCAGCAAAGCGATCCACGCTGAGCCGCTCGTAGCCCATGAGTTGGTGGTTGCGAGAGGAACTCCACCGATCCATGGCGACAGCGCCACCTACACCATCGATCCCTACATCGCGGCCCAAATCGAACGAATCTCTGCTCGCGCGGATGCGATCAAAGCCGGGAATATCACGAGGTCGATGATTGAGCAGACCCTGGATGATGGAGCAGATGATCCAGAATGCGGTCACACGGATGATGCAAACGAACCGTCCGATCTGCCGGAAACAGATTCAGATGAATCGGGCACTTCGCATTACGACCAGATGGGGTTCGTTGTTGTCGAACGCGGTGACACCATCGCACACAAATCTGAACGCTCCGAGGGAGTCGATGGGTGCGATATATTCGGAAAGACCATCCCAGCCCACGAAGGTAAGCTCAACGAGGGCTTTCTCGATGAATCGATCTTCGTTTCCCCTGATGGTGTGTGCACAGCACTCATCTCAGGCGTGCTGAACGCAACCGAAACCAGTATCTCAATCTCCAATCACCTCTGCGTTAACGGCGATGTCGATTTCACGACAGGAAGGATCACCTTCCCAGGCAGCGTCTCAGTCAAAGGATCGGTACGCGACCGTTTCTTCGTGCACGCACTCAAAGATATCGAGATCGACGGGCTCGTCGAAGCCGCAGATCTTCAATCCGACCAGAGCATCACGCTCCATCGAGGTATGGCGGGGAAAGACATTGGACAGACGAACGCAGAACAGAACCTGACCGCAGGGTATCTCGAATCCGTCATCGGCACGATCAAAGGCAATGCGACCGTCAACAGCGAAATCACAAACTGCACGCTCATCATCCGCGGCGAACTCCATGCAGATTCCGCAGCGCTACGCGGCGGCGCAGTTGAAGTGAGTAAAACCGCACGGATCGGCTCGATCGGTTCTGTACAAGGTGTCAAAACCGAAGTCCGTATCGGCACGCTTCCTGATGTCGAGAAGCTCATAAGAAACGCAGACGAGTTGCTCAAGCAGATCGAGCGGAAGATCGAAACCGAGACATCCAAAAAAGAGCGAATGGACAAAGCCATCACCAAAGCGACGCCTCAGCAGATCGAAGAACTGATGGGGCTGCAGTTCGAGATCGACGAGCTTCAATCACGCAAAAATGACCTCGATACATCACGCGATATTCTGTTGAACCTGCTCTCGATCCACACCCAAGCCCGGCTTGAGATCACCAAAGCAATCTACGCGAAATCAGTCCTGTACTTCCCTGGATACCGGTGCGAGTTCTCAAATGACCTCATCGGCGAATCTGTGATTACGATCGGTTCAAACGGCAAACCCACGCTCAACTACCTTGGAAAATCGATGCCACTGAGTGAGCGTGCTCGCATCATCCCGGACGATCGGATCCTCAAAGCTGAGTTCATCGATCCTGATCTTGCGGAGATAGAGCAGATCGAACCGGTCTGCAATGACGGACAGGGTCCTCTGGACGACCTGGCTGATGGATCCGCGCTCCCCAATGCCGCGTAGTCCACAAGCGACCAGAACCGTCCGGGGTGTTTCGTGGTATATGCTCCTAGATGCCATGCAATGATTGGCTCGAGGAAACAAATGCCCGCACGCAGACCAAACATCTATTCCAAACCACCGCGATTCCTAAGCGTACTCGCGCTGTGCGGGTGTTCAATCATGGGATTGGGTGCGTCACAACTCCCGCAAGAGCAGGATCAGTCCACCCAAGATAGTGAACAACAGCAGCAAACCAATGGTGCGCAAGCGTCAACCGAAGCGAGTGAGTGCACCATCACCCTAGATTCTGGACGATCCATCACAGGCATCCTGATGCAATCCGATGAAGAAAGCATCGTCCTGCGGATCAATGGGATCGACACGACCTACCGACGAGAACGGATCGCATCCGTCAAGCTGCTCCCTCCGGTCTCAGAGAGATTTCGTAAACTCCGGGAATCCATCCCAGACAACGACATCGAATCCCGGCTCATCCTCGTGGACTGGCTCCGAGACCGACGAGCGTATCAGCTCGCGATTGATGAGCTTGATTCCATCCTCGTACTTCATCCATCTCATCCACAAGCAACCATCCTCAAGACTTGGCTCGAACAACATCTCAAGCTGACCATGTCCAGCAACAAGCGGACACAACGCGCAACTACCCGCCGTCCCGCTGCTGAGCCGAAGCATTCTGTCCCGCTGCTGACTCCAGAGCAGATCAACCTGATCCGTGTCTACGAGTTGGATCTTGCTGATCCTCCCCGATTCCGGATCGAGGATTCAACGATCCGCACGCTGATGTCCCAGCAGCCCGATGCGTTCCCAGTCAACGAGCAGCAACGCGAGGCGATCCTCAAGAGCTCTGATCTTGACAAACTCAAGCTCCTCTTCCGGAATCGCGCTCGAAACCTGTATCACGAAGTCCAGGTGGATGAGGATCCTGAATCCTTTAAGGTGTTCAAGAAACGCATCGCAGGACGAACAGGATGGTTGCTCAACTCCTGCGCAACGGTGAGATGTCATGGGGGCGAAGCCGCTGGCGAGTTCCGACTCGTCAACCACGATCCGAACTCACCAGAATCGTTGTACACAAACTTCGTGACGATAGATAGATACAAACTCAAAGACGGGTCTCCGCTGATCAACTACATCGACCCCGAACGATCCCCGTTTGTTCAAATGGGCATGGTCCGCTCCAGATCCCTCTATCCGCATCCGGATGTTGATCCGGTCGAGTTTGGACGCGACTGGAAGCCGGTCTTCCGGACCTCCACATCGACCAACTTCAAACGAGCGACCGATTGGATCCGCTCGCTCTATACCCCAAGACCAGATTACGGGTTTCAATACCCCCCAGTGTCCTCAAATCCAGAATCCAATCCATAATGACCAAGATGCACGATCAGCCCCGGCGGTCGCTTGGCGCGCTACGATAGGAACAAATGCCCCTTGACGAGCCGGCAAGCCCGGTTGGTGAGACTGAGTAAGGATTTCACTCCGATGACAGAACCGACACAACGATTCAACACCACACCGCGCATGACCTGGACCACCCGATCGCTGCTGCTTGCCGCTGCTGCGACCGCGATGATGGTCAGCGGCTGCTCCAAGAGCAACGACGCAAAGGACGCGGTGAGCGAAGCCAGCCTTGAGTTCAGCAAGATCTCCGTCGGCGACCCAACCCTCTCAAGCACCATCGCGAGCACTTCCTACACCAACGCGGGCAACGCAACCTCTGAGTATGCAGGAAACGAGAAACCGTTCGGCGAAGCCGCCGCAGTCTCGCTCGCACTCTCGAAACTCGGGATGGCAACACTCGCGACAGGCGAATCCACCGACGCAGAGACTGAAGCGATGCACCGCTCACGCATCATCCGTGGGCACCTCAGCGAATGGATCGCAATGAACGCGGTCGCAAAGGCATCCACCAACTTTGATCCCTCGCAAGACAAACGAGCTCTGCAAGAACTCATCGAACTCCGCAAAGCGGATGTGAAGGAATACTCCGAGTTGTTCGAGTCACTGCAAGATGAGATCAAGCAACTCCAATCGCAGATCGACGAACTTGATGCAAAATCGGCGACCGAACGCAATGAGAGTGCAAAATACGAGCTTCAGATGACCAGCGTATCGGCAACCAAAGCCGCCCAACTCGCTGAGCGCGTCCGCGAGCACACACTCCGCGGCGATTCCTACGAACTCGAATCCATCCGGATTCAGGGACGAGTCGGCCAACTGCTCCCAGGCGCGCACGAGGTGGAACTCCAGGTCAAGAAAGCGATGGACCAGATCGAACTGCTCGAACTCTCCATTGATGAACTCGACCAGCGTGTCCGTGATTCCAAGACCGATTCCGCTCAAGCACGCGCCAACGCGGAAGCCGCGAAAGCGAAGCTTTCCGAGTTGGTCCGCGAACTTGAGTCGTACAGGACCGACACAGTGATCCCTGCGAGCGACAAGGTCATCTCACTGATCCGTCAATCGCTCAGCGCCTCACGAAACGCGTCGAGTACCGCAAAAGCGAGCGGCGCGATCGCGAAGGCATCCGCTCAAGAGCATCTCGCTCGCGCACTTGCACAACAGGCGCGTGGAGAAGCGGAAATGGTTTCGCTCTACCAATCCATTATCAGCTCAGGAATCAGCGGCGACTGGCAGTCCAAGCTCGACTCCCACACCGAAGCATTCAACAACCTCACCGAAGAGTCGAAGCAAGCGTTCCAGGACGCCGCGTCCGCGCTCCGCAGCGGTCGATTCCGTGGTGTTGAAGGCGAGAGCATCGAAGCCGCCGCGATCCGTTTGGATCGTCTCGGCGGGATTGAGCCGGAACCTGAATACTCTGAAGAGAGCGAGTACACCGACTCGGAGTATGACGAAGAGTACGATGAGAGCATGGACGACGAGAGCTTCGAAGACGAATACGACGACGAAGACAGCGACGGCTAAAGAACTCCAACAACCCGATGGGTCAACATGAGTGTTTCCAATCAATCTGCTGCCATCGAAGGAACGCCTGAGCTTCCTGATGTGCAGCAGCATCTGGTGAAACCCAATGACCCTGTCATCGGCACCATCGTTTCCAATGAGGTTTGCACAAAGTCGAAGAAAGCCGCGAGATTTGTGCGCCATATCGAGATCGATGTTTCAGGAACTCCACTCGAAAACGCATGGGTTTCCGGGCAATCCTTTGGGGTCATCCCAGAAGGATTGACCGAACAAGGGAATCCGCACAAACTCCGCCTCTACTCCATCGCGGCGCCAGCGAGCGGGGAGAACGGCAACGGGAAGGTCATCTCCACCACACTCAAACGCGTGGTGGATGAACACTGGGACGATCACACACTCTTCACAGGTGTCTGCTCCAACTACCTCGCGGATCGCCAGATCGGTGACAAAGTCCAACTCACAGGACCGGTCGGCAAACGGTTTTTACTCCCCAAAGACCCCTCTGCACACAACTACATCTTCATCGCGACCGGCACCGGGATCGCGCCGTTCCGTTCCATGCTCGGAGACCTGACCAGACTCGGGATGCCTTCGCGAGTGGACCTCATCATGGGTTCGCCTTACGAGAGCGACCTGCTGTATGACGATGAACTCCGCGAACTCGCAGAAGACTATCCAAACCGATTCTTCTACCGGACCGCGATCTCCCGGCACAGGGTTCCGAATCAGAACGGCATGTACTATGTCCAAGGAAGAATCTTGGAAGACGCTTCCGTCCTCACTGAAATCCTCAAGAGCGATCGCACGCTGATCTACATCTGCGGGATAGCAGGGATGGAACTCGGTGTATTCCAATCACTTGCTGCGATCTTGGACCCCGCATCACTCGCTCAGTACCTCACAATCGACCCTGAAATCAGCGCCGATCCCAAAGCATGGGAACGCAAGATGATCTCCAGGCAAATCAAGCACACCAAACGCCTGTTCCTTGAGGTCTACTAAACCGCTCAGAATCGCACAGAATCCCATATGATGGGGAACACTGCCGGTCAACGCTCGGTATGGGCCATAGACTTTGCTCGTTCGTAAGCACTCGATATTGATGGAGGATCCGATGAGGACCAACCGTACACGCTGTAACCCTATGACTTCCAAGCTTGGACGAGCTTCCGCGTTCGTTGCTCTGAATCTGGTGCTCGCTACCTCAGCGATCGGTCAAACTACCACAATGCCGCTCTCGACAATCGAAGCCGCATCGATCGGTGGCACACAGCAATCTCAAATTTCGAGCTTTGTCGATCACTGGGGCGAGCGTGCAGCATCCGCAGACGCACAAGCCGCGTCCCGTGCCCAGACCAAACTCCTCGAACCATTGATCAACTCGCGTGTCTCCATCGCGTTCCGCAGTTCATACTCCGATGCGTTGGGATCGTACTTCGACTCCCTCACCTCCGCCGGCGACATTGGATCCACCTTCTCCGCACTCCGTCTTGCAGGAGAGCTGGGGACAGCACGAAGCACTCAGATCATCATGAATGGTCTCGACAGCGACGATGCGGGCGTACGCATCTTCGCCGCTGGTCGTGCTGGTCGCACATTCCGGACCACCGCTGCCAACGGCCCAGCACTTCCTGCGAATGATCTCACATCACTCATCAACAAACTCGCATCGATCACCAAATCCAGCGACGATCAATACCTCATCAGCGCCTGCGTGCAATCACTCGGACAGGGATGCAACCTGCCATCAAAGGACTTTCTTGCTGCTCGTGCGTTGTGTCTTGCCGCGATGTGCGACGCCGCTGGAGCACAGTTGACAAACGGTGATTCGGATCTTGAATCCCGCGTGCGCATCGCGATGCTCGGATCAGGCGCTGCGACCAACTCGCTTTTCCAGATCGGAGAGGATTCGACCAACGCTGCTGTGAAGTCTGCAGTTGCGCTTGGTGCTGACATGATCTCGATCGCCCTCTCCGAGGTCATCAACGGCACCATGCCGAGCACGAACAACCGGGACCTGTACATCTCGCTCGTGCAATCAGGGGAATCGCTCCTGTACTACGCACTCCGCGAGAACGCAGAACTCAAGCGGAAACCGGTCGGGAATGTCCAACTCACCGCGTTCGCCGACCTCCTCCAAGCGGGTAAAGACCGCGACTTCCGCAACCAAGCGGCTCTGCTGCTCGGAGCGGGATCACCGATCGTCACCGAGTTCGGATTCAACGACGACCGATTCGTCAACTAACCACGCTCTGTGAGCAACATTCCTGCACGCCAACGGGTACAGTGGTTCTATGAGCCGAATGCTGATTCCTGTTGCTGTTCTTGTCGCTCTGGTCGCGCTGTCGGTCTTTGGTGATCGACCGCTCCCTCGTGCGGACCTGACCTTTATCAACTCATCAGAAGTCAACACGCTCGATCCTCAGCGGATGAGCTGGATGCACGACCTCCGCACCGCTCGCTTGCTGTACGAGGGGCTCGTCAAGAACAATGTCCTCTCCGACGATTTCGAGATCACCCCAGGAGTTGCTGAATCTTGGGAACTGTCTGAGGATGCTCGGACCTACACCTTCCACTTTCGTGACGATGCAAAGTGGAGCAACGGCGAGCCGGTCACGGTGCACGACTTTGTGTACTCATGGCGCCGAGCGATGCTCCCAGACCTTGTTTCTGATTATGTCGCAATGTTCATGAACATCGATGGCGCAAGCGAGTTCTACGACTGGAGGCAATCGCAGCTCGATGGATTCTCAGATCGCGAGTTTGCAAATGATTCTGAGCGGCGCCAAGCCGCGTTCGCGCTCTGGGAAGAAACCAAGTCTCGGTTCGATGAAACGGTCGGCATGCTCGCTGTGGATGATCGCACACTGGTTGTGACGCTCGAGCGTCCTGTGCCGTACTTCCTTGAACTCTGCGCGTTCACAGTCTTCGCGCCAGTCTACGAACCCTTGGTGGCGCAGTATGAACGCCCCGACCCCACAACCGGTCGACTGGTACGCAGACCCGGTTGGACCAAAGGCGGCGTGCTGATTTCCAACGGCCCATTCGAACTCACTCAGTGGCGCTTCAAACGCGATATGCGGATGGATCAGAACCCCCACTACTGGGATCGTGAATCAATCGCGATCCGATCGGTGTCTATTCCGTCGATCTCTGATCCCAACGCGGGAGTCCTCGCGTACCAGACCGGGTCCATCGACTGGATCTCCGATGTCACCAGCCCATACCGCGGCGATATGGTCGCTCAAAAACTCGCGTTCCTCAACGAACACAAGGAACAAGTCGAAGCACTCAAAGCGCAGGGATACGACCAGTTCTCGATCACGCGCCAGCTCCCACAAGATCCACGCGCCCACACGCACGCGGTTTCATCGTTCGGAACATACTTCTACAACTTCAACTGTAAACCAAGACTCCCAGACGGAAGGGACAACCCATTTGCCGACGCTCGCGTCCGGCGCGCGTTCGCGATGTGCATCGATAAACCCGCGATCGCGAAGCAGATCCGCCGTCTTGGTGAACCCTCTGCGCACACACTCATCCCTCCCGGTTCGATCGGCGGCTACACCTCACCCAAAGGGCTCCCCAACATCGGCGACGCGGCGGATGAAGCCGAGCGCCAAGAGATCATCGAACAAGCAAAGGCGCTCCTCAAAGAAGCGAACTTCCCCGATGACTTTGTCGTTGAACTCGCGTTCAACAAAGACGCGGGGCACGACCTGATCGGGCAAGCGATCGCAAAGAGCTGGCAACAATCGCTCGGCGTTGAAACCCAGCTCTCGCAAAAAGAAATCAAAATCTTCCGCGAAGACCTCAAAAACAAGCAATACATGACCGCGCGAGCAGGATGGTTCGGAGACTACGGCGACCCCACCACCTTCCTCGACATCAACCACTCCAAAGACGGGAACAATGATCGTGCGTACAACAACCCTGTGTACGACAAACTGCTCGAAGACGCAGGAAACGAACTCGACCCCTCCAAACGCATGGCGATGCTCAGCGAAGCAGAACGGATCTTGATTGAAGAAGATGTCCCGCTCGTCCCTATCTTCTTCTACGCAACAATCTATATGTTCGATGCGCACAAACTCACCGGACTCTCAACTCATCCACGCACGAAGCAAAACGCGTTCCTCATCGACATGCTCGGCGATGGGATCGGTCCCGATCTACCTCGCCCGATGAACCCAGAGCGGATCAACACCGGAGCACCGACACCATGATGACCATGATCCTCCGCCGGCTCGCGTCGCTCCCCATCATCCTGCTCGTCGTGTACACCATCACCCTCACCCTCGCGTGGGCGGTCCCTGGGAACCCTCTTGAAAACCCCGAGAAACGACCCAAGCCTGAAGTCATCGAGCAGATGAAAAAGCAGTACAACCTCGATTCATTCCCGAGGTTCTATGTGTCATACCTCAGCAGCGTGACCGGGTTCGAGTACGCGAAAGATTGGATCAGCGGCGAACTCGAACGCGAACAAGAAGCGGCAGCGCAAGCGGGATTTCCGCCCGCACCCAGACCGGTGTTTGATCTTGGTCCCTCACTCGAATACGACGATTGGACAGTCAATGAAATCGTCGGCTCCGCGCTCCCGGTTTCCATCACACTCGGAGCCGCGGCCATTCTGATCGCGCTGGTGGTTGGGGTCAGCGCAGGAGTCATCGGCGCGGTCAAGCCCAACTCAGCATCCGACCTCTTTACACTCACCATCGCGATGATCGGGATCTCGCTCCCAAGCTTTGTGATCGGGACCGCGTTGCTCCTGGTCTTTGCCGTCCTCATCCCATTGTTCCCAGTTGGGGGTTGGGGAGGTCCAATGAAAGCGGTCCTCCCAGCGGTTACCCTCTCGCTCCCATTCGCGGCGTACATCGCTCGGCTCACCAGAATGGGCATGATCGAATCGCTCGGCGCTGATTACATCCGAACAGCACGCGCCAAGGGAGCAAGCGAGAACGCGGTCCTCTACAAGCACGCGCTCAAAAACGCGTTTCTCCCTGTGCTCTCGTTCCTCGGACCCGCTGCGGCACTCGCGATGACTGGGTCATTTGTCATCGAGCAGGTCTTCACGATCCCAGGGATGGGACAGCACTTCGTCAACGGCGTGCAGAACAAAGACCTCTTCCTCATCATGGGGGTGGTCCTGATCTTCGCGACGATGCTGATTCTGTTCAATCTGATTGTCGATGTGCTCTACCGCTGGGTCGATCCGCGGATCGCGTGATCAGCTCAAGCAAGTCCCTTGAATCGGAACGAAGTCCCAGGCTGCAGATCGCAGGTCACAAAGTCCGCGTGCGCTAAATCCGTCGCACGCTGTCCCGGCGCTCCGAGGGTGAGCCATACAGACATGTTTGGACCAACATTGATGACCATGCCATTGGTTCGGGGGTCGATCCCAACGATGGTTCCCATCGCACGACGCGGGGTCCCGACGCATGGATCAATGCAGCGTCCTCCCGCGCCAGCTGGGTCGATCCGACGCGCCGTAGCGTGGATGGTGCCGAGCACAGTCTTGCCAACCAGTGTGCGGAGCTGCTCTAGATCACCCTCAGCGACGAGGTGCGTTGAGTAGTTGGTGTTCGCATAGTTCAGTACGACCATCGCGGGTTTCGCGTGTGTCTCGTCGATGATCTCGACGATCGTGGCGCGGGTCAGGGTCGGGTCGATTTTGGTGGTCGGTGATGGATGCAGCATGGGGTAAGGATAGCCGGGAATCGTCGAAAATGTAGGGTTCAGGTGAGGGCTTCGCCCATCTCTGTTCCCATAGGTGGTCTGGGGAGGTCGCGTCCCGCTTCGCCCATCTTGAGGAAGTTCCATAGCATGATCGAGCCGCTGGGGGTCATGAATGATTCAGGGTGAAACTGAACACCTTCGAGCGGAGCTTTGGATGGATCCGCCCACACCCTTCGCATTCCCATGACCACTTCAACTGGTTTTCCGTCGATCTCATCGACGCACGACGCGGAGACCTGCCAGCCGTCTTCGCCGTCGATCAGTGCTGGGATTGTTGAGGGTTCAACAATCAGCGAGTGGTAGCGCGCAACGGTCGCTGGTGCATCGATGCCTGCGAAGAGCCCCTGTCCATCGTGGTTGATCTCGGAGGTTTTGCCGTGCATGAGTATCTGATGGCGTGCGACGGTCATGCCGTTGGAATCCGCCATGCATTGATGTCCCAAGCAGACGCCCATCACGGGAACGCGACCCGCGAAATGCTCGATGATCTCGCTGGAGACCCCCGCTTCCTTTGGAGTGCAAGGCCCCGGAGAGATAATCACATGACTTGGACCGCGACCATTGTCAAGCTGCGATGCTTGCTCAGGGGTGATCTCGTCATGGCGTTTGACAACAAGATCCCGATCGGGCTCAAGCGTCCGGTCGATCTCACCCAAACGCTGGACAAGGTTCCAAGTAAAGGAGTCGTAGTTGTCAATCAGGAGAATCACGGCAGACTGTAGGTCGATTACGCCGCGTCTTCACGCATCCAAGTGGTTCCCGCAACCCCGTCCTGCGTTACTAGGAACAGGTCCTTGGTGATCGGATATGGGAGTTTGGTGAAATCCTCGCTGACGCGAGCGCACAAACGCTGGACGAATGATTCAGGTTCACAGCTCAACGCGATGAACATGTCCCGCGCCGGAGTCGCGACATAGAAGTCCGGACCAAGCTCTTTCGCGAGTTTCGCATGCAGATCGCTCATCAGCAGACGAGCGGCGTCGTAGCCGTCTTGTTCAGCAACGATGACCGCTTTGCCACCCTCGGCACTCTCGATGACTTGCATCTCGAGTTCCGGAGCGTACAAATCCAGATTCTCACGAGCGAGATCGTCGAGATCTTCGATCGAGATTCCCCAACGGACCACCTGGTCCATCGTGATACTCACGGTCATGTGAGGCATATCAAGCACGAACACGATCACCGTGTCGTTCACATACGGCACATGCGCCACGAGCGATTCAGTCAGATGCTCGAAGATCGAGATCGGCTGGATGCGAGGCATGATCCGCGCCTTCGCTTGCTCAAGCGGAATGTCGTTGACCTCGACATGATCACCCATAAAGAGCTGATCAAGGAAGTGCTCGACAATGTCGGTGCCGCGGTCTGGTTCGTGAGCAACCATGCGGTAGAGGTTTTCAAGGTCAAGGCGACGCCCGTTGACATGGAGTTCGTTGGGATTGACCCTATTGATATTGAACTCGGGCTGCATGCGTTTGATCAGCTTGACCACATGCTCGACAAACGCATCGGGTTCCTTGGGCATTGTTCCCATGACGATTCCTCCAGAATCAGCAGATGCGGATACGCCGCGTGCTGGTGTGGACAGTTTCGACGGGTTCTCGTGCTCAATGAACGATGAATTGGATCGGATATGGCTCTAGGACCTAGATCTGCAGGTTGGACCGGATGATTCTGGATGGGAGGGACGATAATCCGGGAATACCGAACAAAGAACAACTCTCCATGATCGATATATGGCTTGGCAAAACCTACACTGACGGGATACAATCGAGGCCAAGATCGGGACCAGGATTCTCGGGCGTATGGAGCGACCGAGCAAAGAACCCAAGATCGAATGAGCGGAGACTACGCTGTGACCGAAGCAGAAATTGAATCAAAGGTGATCGAAATCGTTGCTGAGCAGATGGGTGCTGACAAGGAGAAGATCTCTCGCGAGACCAGCTTCATGGAAGACCTGAACGCTGACAGCCTCGACACCGTCGAGCTGGTGATGGAGTTTGAGGACGAGTTTGAAACCTCAATCCCAGATGATCAGGCTGAAAAAATCCTGACCGTTGGCAATGCCATCGACTTCATCAAGCAAGCGAACGGTACGGATTAACCCCCGTCCCGCTCGACCCCCTTATAAAGCCCCCCGATCAGTGTCGGTGGGGCTTGTGTATTTGACTCGCTGAGTGTTTTTGACACCAGAGTCCGACAACCAACCCTCAAGGTCAGGATGTATCCATGAGCTCCCCTACTTCTCCCAATAAGCGTCATCGTGTGGTGATCACAGGATTTGGTGCACTCACCAACATCGGTCACAACGCCGCTGATACATGGGACGCAATGAAGTCCGGCAAATCAGGCATCACCACAATCGACTCTGAGGACTTCAAGCAGTACGACGACTGGACCGTCACCATTGGGGGGCAAGTCCACAACTGGACTCCCGATGCCGTCATCGACAAACGCGAAGCAAAGCGCATGGACCGAGTCTCGCTTCTGGGACTTTTCGCGGCACAAGAAGCCGTGGATCACTCCGGATTCGATTTCAGCAAAGGCGATCCGGAACGACAAGGCATTGTCATGGGATCGGGAATCGGCGGGATCTCGACCATCGAAACAAGCGTTCAAACAATGGTTTCCAAAGGTCCAGCACGGATTTCCCCGTTCACCGTCCCCAAACTGATGGCCAACGCGGTGACCGGGAACATCTCGATCCGCTTTAACCTTCAGGGTCCTGCATCAACCCACGCGACCGCGTGTGCTTCTTCAGGACACGCGATTGGTGACGCGATGGAAGCAATCCGTCTGGGACGCGCTGATGTCATGATCGCTGGTGGGTCAGAAGCTGCACTCACCCCGTTGTGTCTCGGCGCGTTCATGACCATGAAGGCACTCTCGACACGCAATGACGCCCCGCACAAAGCATCCCGCCCGTTCGATACTGGACGCGATGGGTTCGTGCTCAGCGAGGGAGCCGCGGTCTATGTGCTCGAATCCGAAGAGCACGCGAAGGCACGCGGAGCGACGATCTACGCGGAACTCAGTGGTGCCGCGAACTCCTGCGACGCTGGTCACATCACCGCTCCACACCCAGAAGGACGCGGCGCGGGACACGCGATGCGTTGGGCGCTCGAAGACGCTGGACTCAACCCAGAAGATATCGACTACATCAACGCGCACGGCACATCCACCCCGCTTGGTGACAAAGCGGAAATCATCGCGGTGAAAACCGTCTTTGGTGACCACGCAACCAAGGGTGGCGCCAACGGCGGATTGGTCATGAACTCCACCAAGTCCATGCACGGTCACTGCCTCGGCGCATCGGGTGCTGTCGAACTGATCGCATGCATCAATGCAGTCCGCGAAGGCATTGTCGCTCCGACAATCAACCTCGACGAGATCGACCCAGAATGCTCCGGAGTGGACATTGTCGCGAACACCGCTCGTGAGATGCCTGTCCGCAGAGCAATGAACAACACCTTTGGGTTCGGTGGACACAATGTCAGTCTGATCGTCAGCCAATACGAGGGCTGATGACTCCTCCTCGAACTGATCCGTTATCCGGACCCAGCACCACTATTTGATGGCATCCCGCTTGCGATTCTTCACCAGAGTCCCGAGAGTTGTGCGCGTTGAGTACATCGGGGCGCACTTTGTGCCGATGAGGATGGTATGGGTTCAAACATCAGTTCAATCTTGCGTATCGAAGTCCCGCTCGTCGTCGTCCTCGGCGAACGCACTTTGGAGATGCACGCTGTCCGACAGTGGGTTCCAGGATCGATTCTTGAACTCCCGATCAACGCTGAATCCGATCTCGAAGTCCGCATCAACAACCGGCGCATCGCGAGCGGATCTGCTGTGAAAATCGGCGAGAACTTCGGTGTCCGCTTCACAACCACGCTTGGACAAACAGAACGCATCGAAGCCCTCGGTCCCGCTCAATCGAGCGACAACGCTGCAATGGGTGGATCAGACGAGATGACCCCAGATGAGATCGCTGAAGCGATGCTCGCTGGTCAACTCTGATCGCGGCTGATTGAGTCCGAAGTCTGGCGCGATTATCGAACGATGTCTCGGCCTTTGATGCCGTCGCGCGTCGCCCAGAAATACGCGGGATACTTCCCCGCTCCGAATCCATCGATGTTGAGCAAGCCGACTTCAAAGTAGTCTTTGTCCATGCCGTAATCTTCGAGCAGTGATCCGGGAATATCCCACACATCTGTTGGCTGAAACTCGCGTGCGACACGCGGGTTTTCGTCCCCTGCCAACTGACGAATTTCTTCGATCTTTGCCGCGATCACGGAGCCGTCTGAAGTCAGAACCGCTGGTTGAGCTTTGGGATTGTTCCACTGCGGATGATGGTTCTCTTCGCCCATCGCGATGGAAGGCGCTGTCGGATCGATCGGGTGCGGGATACTCGCGGTCCGCTCATTCTGTGACCAATCGAAGCGTTCCCAGATGATGACCTTGTTTGCGGGAAACGAGGTGTCAGAAATCTTGTTGCGTCGGACCATAGAAATTGGCGCACTGTTCCGCTGAGCCGCTGGGCGGTTTGTATCCTCGTAGCGCTTTGGTGAGAACCAGAGGGTCGGCGAGAGAATATACGAAGAATCCCAGATCCCGGTGTTGAGATTGAAGTTGTCGTTCTCGTTGAGGAAGTCTGCGAATCGTGTGATGATTGCTTTGTCAGATGGCGCGAACTGGATTTCAGATCCGTAGTCGCCCTCGTTGACCCATCCGCCGACGAGAGAGTACCAGTGGAACGCGTACATTTCAGAGTACCATTGAGCTGGACCGGTGAACTCGTAAACGCCGTTAAGACCTGGCTTACGGACGCGTGCCCACCCCCCTGCTGCTGGTCCGCCGTTCCCGCCTGTGACTCGACCAGCATCGAACGGATTGATGTAGCTGTCTTTGAAATCCCCGGCATACAGGAACTGGATCTGACCCAATGATCGGAGATTGGCTTTGCTCTTGACCGCTTGTGCGGTGGCGCGAGCTTTACCCAACGCTGGGATCAAGATCCCGAGCAACAACGCGATGATCGCGATCACGACCAACAACTCAATCAGGGTAAACCCCTGCTTCTTTCGACAGCGATTCCGCATTCCACACTCCTTCAGTCAACCCACACAATACCACAAATACAGCCGAATTACACGGACTTTCCTCGCTTCAAGCAATGAACTTGCTAGACAACCGGTTCAAGTGCAGAGTGTTTCTGTATTATCGACACCGATTCCGGAATATCATCGGTCAGACCAAGAGTTTCCGCCGATAGATTCGGTAGATTCTTGATCCCATCACCCGAACCACCGGACTCCCACTATGCCCCGTGATATCCCAGTCGGCAACGGCTCAATCCTCTTCACATTCGACGACAAGTACCGTATCCGCGATATCTATTCGCCACGCGTCGGTCGCTACAACCACACCGAGGGGCATGTTCAGCGCTTCGGTGTCTGGGCAGACGGCCAAATCTCGTGGATCGAAGAAGATTCATGGGAACGCGACCTGAGATACAAACCAGATTCAATGACCACCGATGTTCGGCTCACCAACCGCAAACTCGGACTTGAACTCACTTGTCACGATCTTGTGGACTACCACAAACCGGTCTTCTTCCGCAAGGTATTCGTCCGCGATCTCCGCGGCGCGACGCGCGATGTCCGCCTCTTCTTCCACTTCGATCTCTCGATCAACGGCTCACCAGTCGGTGATACCGCAAACTTCGACCCCAACACCAACGCGGTCATCCTCTACAAGGATGACTCATACTTCCTGATCAACGCGAGCAGCGATCCAACCAAGTGCGGGATCGACCACTGGGCAATCGGCGCCAAGCGTGTCGGCGGCGCAGAAGGAACCTGGCGCGATGCAGAAGACGGGCAACTCGGCCGGAACGCGATCTCTCAGGGATCGGTTGACACAACCGTCGGAGTCCATGTCCAGGTTCCTGAAAACGGCGAAGCACAAGCAACACTCTGGGTCGTGTGCGCGGACAACTACGAAGCCGCAAAGAGCTATAACCAACGCGTCTGGGAGACCAGCCCTGATCGATTGATCGCTCGCACCGAAGCGTACTGGAAGCTTTGGAGCCGGAAGGAACCGATCAACACCGCTCCGCTGACGGAGCCGGTACGCGATTTGTTCTACCGATCGCAGTTGATTCTCCGCACGCAGATCGACAACGGCGGCGCGATCATCGCTGCCAACGACACGGATATCACCCACTTTGCGGGAGATCACTATTCCTACTGCTGGATGCGTGACGGCGCGTTGGTCGCACACTCACTGGTGCTTGCGTGCCAGAGTGAGTTGAGCCGGAACTTCTTCCGTTATGCCGCGGACTGTATCGGTGACAAGCCGTATTTCTTGCATAAGTACAACCCAGAGGGTGACCTCGCGAGTTCATGGCACCCCTGGATGATCGACGGCAAGCCTGTGCTTCCAATCCAGCAAGACGAAACCGCGCTCACGCTCTGGGCGCTGCGTCAGCACTTCAACGAGTTCCGCGATGTGGAGTTCATCAAACCGCTGTATTCCAAGCTTGTGCTGCGTCCCGCAAAATGGATGCTCGAGCACCGCGACCACAACGGTCTCCCGCTGCAATCGTGGGACCTTTGGGAAGAGCGTCGCGGGATTCATACCTTTACCGTTGCCGCAACGATCGGCGCTCTCAACGCCGCCGCGGACTTCGCGAACGACTTTGGTGACCTCGATCATGCCGCAAACTTCCGCGAGGGTGCTGAGCGGATGAAGGGTGCGCTTCGTCGTCACTTCTGGCACGAAGATCGTGGACACTTCGCACGCATGGGTGTCCCGCTCGATGATGGTTCGTACCGGCTCGACATGACACGCGACAGCGCGAACTTTGCTTTGTTTGCGTTCGAAGCATTCGACGCGACCGATCCGCTGGTGCAATCCGAGATGGAGACCATGCGTGATCGACTCTGGGTCAAAACTGATGTCGGCGGATGCGCTCGCTACGAACGAGATTACTACCACCAAGTCGAGTGCAACAAAACCGAGGATGTCCCAGGAAATCCATGGGTGATCTGCACACTCTGGCAAGCACAGTACCAGATCGCAAAGGCAAACACGATCGACGATCTCAAAGCCGCGATGACCTTGCTGGACTGGACCACCCGCCGCACGCGCCCATCAGGCGTACTCGCGGAGCAGTTTGATCCATACACAGGAGCCCCGATCTCGGTCTCGCCGCTGACCTGGTCGCACGCGACCTTTGTCAGCACTTGCGTGCAGTATCTCAACAAACTCGAAGCGATCAAAGCGGGTATCACCGCTTCCTCCGAATCTGCGATTTAACTTGGCTATTGGGCAAACCAGCTGATACCCTTGCCGATGGACACTGGTTTGATTCAATCGACACTCAGCGACCGATTCGGTCTCGAATCTCTGCGCCCACTCCAAGCGGAAATCATCGAGCAAGTAATGGATGGCGGCGATGCATTGGTCGTCATGCCCACCGGTTCGGGTAAATCCCTTTGCTTCCAGCTCCCATCGCTCGCGATGAACCACGAATGCGGCGGCGAAGGGGTCGGGCTTGTGTTCTCGCCGCTGATCGCGCTCATGGAAGACCAAGTCCACGCGCTCAAGAAACGCGGCATCCGCGCCGAATATGTCAACTCGACCGTTTCCAAAACAGAACGGATCAAGCGATATAAAAAACTCGCTGCAGGGGAGTATGAGCTGTTTTACGCAACCCCCGAACGCATGACCAAGCCTGACTTTCGAGCGGCGCTCGATCAATGTCCCGGCGGCGTGAACCTCCTCGCGATCGACGAATGCCACTGCGTCACCAAATGGGGACACGACCTGCGTCCCGCATACCAACGCATCGGGGAGTTTCGACACGAGCTTGGTGATCCCGTCACCATCGCGCTAACAGCAACCGCGACCAAAGCGGTCCGCGAGGATATCCGAGTGGTGCTTGGGACGGATGAAGACTTCATGCCGCTCTTCGCGGCTCCTGTCGATCGTCCCAACCTCAAACTCAGCTGTGAAACTGTGTGGGATGATGAAGACAAGATCGATAAGCTCCGCTCAACACTCAAAGGCATCGAGGGGACCTCGATCGTCTACTTCACGCTCATCAAAGACCTTGATCGGATGGCGCCGTTGATCAAGCGTGCGATGGATCGTCCCGTCGAGATCTATCACGGCCGGCTCCCCCCCGCCGAGCGAAGGCGCGTGTACAACCAGTTCATCAACGCGACCCCCAAAGAGAATCTGCTCCTGTGCGCGACCAACGCGTTCGGGATGGGGGTGGACAAATCCGACCTGCGTTCAGTCATCCACGCGCAGCTCCCAGGATCGGTCGAAGCGTACCACCAGGAGGTCGGACGAGCCGGGCGTGATGGGCTGCCTTCGATGTGCAAGATTCTGTACGCTCAGTCCGATCTAACCATCCAGCAAGAGTTCATCCGCTGGCAGAACCCCACCGCGGACCTCATTATGCAGACCATGAGCGCGATCGAGGCACGCTTCAACCACGATGACTTCGATTCCGACGACCTCCGCATCCATGTCATCGGCAAAGGACACGCGCACGGGCTCGGAGGAGGGGTCATGGAGTATGTCCTGATCCGTCTCGCTGAATACGGCGCGATCGAGCTCACCCCAATCCCGGGAAATGAACGCGGACAAGGCCGATACCGCTATGTCCGCACCATCGACGACGACGAGATCGACGCGGAAGCAATCGACGAGAAACTCAAACGCGATCTCATGAGGCTGCTCGATGTCGTCAACCTGACCAAATCGGCTGATATCCCAGCGTACATCACTGAATACTTTGGGCTTTGACTCAGCGTTCCATTGTCATTGCCAAACTGTAGATATAATGTTTTGTCGGATGACCTGTTGTCCGAAGCAGGATCGGTCCCATTCACCAGATCCTGACAACACGCAAGGGAATCTGTGCATGTCGCAATCTGCATCTTCATCCCCACCACCAGTTGAGGCAGCAGTATCTCCCCGACTCTCGATCATCACGGTTTGCAAAAACGCAGAATCTGTCATCGGCTCCACAATCACAAGCGTGATGGAACAGAGCTCCTCAAGTATCCAGTTTCTCATCCTTGATGGTGCATCCACAGATGAAACCGCGAGCGTCATTCGACAGCTCGGCAAAGATTCCATCGAGCTCATCTCTGAACCAGACAACGGCATATACCACGCGATGAACAAAGGAATTCGGCACGCGAGTGGAGAGTTCCTGCTCTTCTTAAACGCCGGAGATACCCTGCTCCACACGCAAACCGTCGAATCCTTGCTGTGTGCTATAGATCGCGCTCCATATGCGGATGTGTACCACGCCGCGGTCGTGTGGTTTGATCCCAGAACTGGACGATCGCGATACAAACCAGCCCTCCGTGATTCAAACACAAATCTCTTCCGAGGTTCATTGAACCACCAAGCGATGTTCATCCGGAGAGAGCTGTTTGAGCGATTCGGAGCGTACGACGAGAGCTTCCGATTAGCCGGGGATTATGAATGGGTCCTCAGAGCGAAGCGGAAGCATCATTGTCGATTCGAGAGACTCAATGCGTGCAGTTCGGTGTTCCTTCTGGGTGGGCAATCCACAAGCGGAGAACACGATGAACTCATCCGTTCTGAATGCAAGCGTTCCCGAGACATGTACTACGGATCATGGGACAAGATAAAATTTCGCATTTTGATCCGAGTACGGAAGATCCTCGGTATCTGACCAGTCTCATCGCACGCACCGATCGATCTCTGGGACTACCATCACACTCATTCGAAAGGAAAGCCATGAGCCAAATCACCGAAATCATCATCGAAGATTCCGTCGTAGGCGACGGGATGGAATGCCCTAAGAACGCGACCGTCAATGTCCACTACAAGGGCACACTCATGGATGGAACCGTCTTTGATTCCTCCTACGATCGCGGAGAATCCATCAACTTCCCGCTCAACAACCTCATCCAGGGATGGCAAGAAGGCATCCCAGGCATGAAAGTCGGCGGCAAGCGCAAGCTCACCATCCCCTACGCGAAGGCGTACGGCGAGTTCGGATCACCGCCTGCGATCCCAGCGAAAGCTGACCTGATCTTCGAGATCGAACTCCTCGGACTCAGCTGAGTTACCCCGTCAACCGATGACTCTGCCAACCGTTTCGATTGTGGTCCCGTCGTTTAACCAGGCGCGATTCCTCGAAGAAGCGTTGGGTTCGCTGTTGCAACAACGAGATCAAATCCATGAACTCATCGTCATGGATGGTGGCTCAACCGATGGTTCAAAGGAAATCATCGAGAAACATCAATCTGCATTCACACACTGGCAATCTGAGAAAGACGATGGACAAGCCGGCGCGATCATCAACGGATTCGAGCGTGCAAGCGGGGACATCCTCGCGTGGGTGAACTCCGATGACGCGTTGCTTCCCGGAGCAGTCCGCTCGATGCGTGAAGCGTTCGCTTCCAATCCACAGTCCGGGATGATCGAGGGCAACACCGTCATCATCGACCAAGATTCAATGGTCATCCGTTGCGACCGCCGAGCTGGACCATCGCACACCTGGGCGCGGTTTGGGTACATGCGTGTCCACCAACCCAGCACCTTCTTCCGCCGATCACTCTATGAGCAAGTCGGAGGCATCGACCGCTCGATGCACTGCACGATGGACACCGATCTCTGGTACAGGATGCTACCAGCCGCGAACGCCCTTCGCCTCAACCGGTACATCGGGGTCCACCGGATCCACACCGACGCGAAGGGCGAGAACGAAGCGTGGAAAGCAAAGTACGCCGAGGAACGCACGATCCTTGATGAACGCTACCCCCACTACCGCAACAACCCGATCCATCACCAGCTCGGACGCATCGCGTACTACACCACCCAGTTTTTCAATGGTCGAGCATCGAACGCGAAGCGCGATACCAAAACGATGACTGAAAGGACACTTGCTGAGTCCGTCAATCTCAACCAACTCGATCGATGAGCTTTACTTTGCTTTGAGCACAAAGAGCATGTGATCCTTCGCTGGGAGCCAGCCAGGCGAGGATTGGTTTTTGTGCAATCCCATGCGCATCCCCAAGCCCCAAATGAAACCCCTGACCGCATCGCGGACTCCGCGCGTCAACTTGTACCGCGCGTGACTCGATCGTTCAAAATGCACCACATCCATGTTGTGTCTTTGAGCAAGCTGATCAATCGTGCCGCGTTCAAAGAACACCTGATGCTCAGGGAGTGAGCAGTACCAATAGCGAGCGCCATGCCATTTCCATGATGGCGAACCAGCATCCCCAGTGAGTCCGACGAATATGCCGTTGGGATTGAGCATAGATCGAGCACTCTCAATAAACGAATCCGGATCGTGCAGGTGCTCAAGCACATCAATCGCGAGGATCACATCAAAGCGTTTCTCTGTCGTGCAATCATCGAGCATCGGCGCGATGATCTCCACCCCACGCTCTTGGGCATGTCTCGCAGCTTCTTCACCCGGCTCGATCCCAAACCGCTCCCACGATTGCCCCATGTATCCGAGCAACGCCCCGTTCGAGCAACCAATATCCAGAACCATCGGCCCCTCTGCATGTGAATTGATGACACGCTCGATGTCATCGAACCGCCGCTTGTGAGGGTCCGGCGTTTCCTCCCAGTGATCCCCCGATGCTTTCTCGTAGCACTCGATCAAGTCTCGCTCAGGAATACAAGGCGCCTTCACTTGCAGTCGGCATTGAGGACAACGGTGCATCGTAAACAGCGTATCACCCAGATCGATCTCGACCCCAGCGACCTCTGGTGGGCTGTTGTGCACAACCCTGCCGCAGAATTGAGTCTCAACTTTGCAGATTGGACAGACCGTTGAACTCACTGCTGGGTCGTCTCGTCGATCATCGAATCAAACGCACGCGTGTTGAGGTTCACCGTATCCTGAGGCCCCCACATCTTGATCACAATCCGGGATTCACCAAGATCAAAGATCGCCGCATGCATCGCGTAAAAGATCTGCTCGTTCGTCCCGCCCTTGGCGCCTGGATCAAGATAGGTTCCATCGAGATCGACAATCTGGACCGGGAATCCCGCGATGGACTTGTCATCCGTCTTTGCACTCGAGCGTCCACCCATCGAATCGACAAACTGGCCTTGCATAATCCGCACGATATCACGCACAGAGCCGGTTTCTTTGGTAAACGAAACCGATGCGTTCCCCAGCGCGTTCTTGATGTACATCTCCGCGAACTGACCACGAGGCGGGACCGCCATCGACCATCCCTCAGGCATCTCCCAACGGAGACCCGAACTCGAAGCGTACTCTTCGTCGCTCAAGGTGTACGCGAGACCATCACTCGGACTGGTGCCGCCTTGGATTTGGTCGCGGAGGTCGCTCGCTTTATCCCGCGAGCGTCCGAGCAGTGATTGAGAATCTCGTTCTCGCTCCCACTCGCGCTCTTCATCACCATCCGGCTCTCCAGCATCGACGAGTTCCGCGCCGTCCCGCTCAGATTCATGATCCGCCGACCCCTCTTCAGACTGATCCATCTGGATGCCTTGCTTCGCGGCAAGTTCATCAAGGTAACTCGTGTCCGCAGTGGGTTCGCTTGTTGCAGCATCAGTCGCTTTGGTGTCAGGTGCTTTAGAACAACCGACAAGCAAACCAGAGCACAAAACCACAGCAGACGCGATAGAGATTGAGGTGTTCATGGACAAGTGTAGGGAGTTGCCCCGATGGGATTCAGAGATGACCGGAATCAGGATTCCCAGATGTTCCCAGTGATGAGTTCAATCGAGTTCCCGTACGGATCGCGGACATAGATCGACCGCCCCTTCGCAAAGCCCTCCTCCTGCTCCCAATCGATCTCCTGCTCGATCCCGATCCCGAATGAACTCATCCGCTTTTTCCAGTTGTCATAGTCGGATTCCTCGATTCGCAACGCAATATGCCCCGCCCCGCGTGGTCCATGGCTCGGGAGATCCCTCCCAGGTTTGTCGGATTCCTGCGGATTAAACACCAGCAGTACATGATTCCCATCGATCCGAAAGTAGGTCATCAGATCCGAAGCCCCCCCCGGCTTCTCCAATCCAAGCACTTCATGGTAAAACCAGACCGCTTGCTCAATATCCGACGCGTAGAGGACCGTTTCTAAAATGGAATGGGGTTTCATACCCAAGCATAGTCGACCACGGCAGAACAACCGGGTACTATTTGCCAGCAATTACGCCTGCCTGACAATAAACACAAGGACTCTACCATGCCCGTTGCTGATAAATCAAAGTGGTCTCCGAAGACCTTCCGTTCGATTGACGAGCTTTCCGCAGAACTGGATCGGATCGAAGCTGCACATCAGTCCGGGACGCTTTCCACTGCCGGAGGATGGACCCCAGGACAGTGCATGAGCCACACCGCCGTGTTCATCAAAAGCTCATTCGACGGCTTCGAGCTCGGCGCTCCATGGATCCTGCGTGCTGTGTGCTCACTCTTGCTCAAGCCGATCGCAACCAAACCCAAGTCGCAGATGAAGCCGGGCATCAAACTCCCTGCGAAGGCGAAGGAACTCCTCCCACAAGACGCGGTCAGCATCGAGGAAGGCATCGCGCAGATGCGTACCCAGATCGCTCGGATCAAGTCAGGTGAGCAGATGACCCAGGTCAGCCCGCTCCTTGGAAAGATGAGCCATGAGCAATGGGTAAACCTGCACCTCAATCACTGCAGGATGCACTTCGGTTTTTTCAGTTACGAGTAAACCCGATCAGCGAGATCAGATCAGCACATGGTCATCCCACCATCAATCGCGATGGTTTGGCCTGTCATGAACTTGGATTCGTCGCTCGTCGCGTACGCAACCGCCGCGGCAACATCTTCCGGCTGACCTAGATCACGCGTTGAGATCACGCCTTTGATGTGCTCGGTGACCGCTGCAGGGAGATCCTTGGTCATGTCTGTCTCAATGAAACCCGGCGCGATGCAGTTGGCGGTGATGTTCTTCTTCCCAAGCTCGCGAGCGATGGTCTTGGTGAATCCGGTCAAGCCGGACTTTGCTGCGGCGTAGTTTGCCTGTCCCGAGTTGCCAACGAGCCCCGATGTCGAAGCGATGTTGCAGATGCGACCGAACTTCCCCTTCATCATCGGACGCGCCGCCGCTCGGCACGCAACGAACACACTCTTGAGATTCGTGTTGATCACATCGTCCCACTCTTCGTCGCTCATCCGCAGGATCAGGTTGTCCTTGGTGATCCCCGCGTTGTTCACAAGGATGTCCAATCGACCATGCTCGGATGCGACGCCTTCGATCATCTCCGCGACCGCGGTAAAGTCCGACATGTCGCAGGTCTTGACGCTCGCAGATCCACCATCCGCTTTGATCTCCGCCGCGAGTCCGTCAAGCGGTCCTTGTGAACGCGATACACACACCACATGACGACCATCCGCTGCCAGTCGCTTTGCGATGGCGCGTCCGATCCCGCGTGATGCTCCGGTGACTACAGCGACTCGTTGCTCGGTCATGATCAATCTCGTTTCTATATCTATTGCCGGTCGAGTTACGAGACGGCTTCGGGTTCATTGTGTGCTTGGACTTTGGTGCCCTTGCTGATCCGGCGCATCATGCCGCCGAGTGTCTTGCCAGGAGCGAGTTCATGGAACTGTGCTTCAGCGTTATGCTCGACAAGGTACTCGCAGCACGCTGCCCACCGGACAGGGGAGGTCAACTGATCGACCAAACGCTGACGGATCGAATCAGAGTTCTGTTCGTGTGGTTGAGCTGTCACATTGGACATCACAGTGCATGACGGCGCATGAATCTGCGTCGCGGCAAGTGCTTCAGCAAGCTGATCCGCAGCGGGTTTCATGAACGGCGAGTGGAACGCGCCAGCAACACTCAAACGCGTTGCGCGGAGTTTCATCTCGCTAGCGACTGTTTCCGCACGATCGCACGCCGCCGATGAACCGGAGATCACGACCTGTCCCGGAGCGTTGAAGTTCGCTGCGACGAGGATGTCACCCTCGCGTGCTTTGTCGCAGACCGCGTTCGCGCTCTCTTCATCCGCACCGATCAACGCGACCATCGAAGAATCCGCTGCTTCCGCGGCTTCCTGCATCGCCTTGCCACGCAGTGCGACGAGCTTCAGTCCGTCCTCGAAGCTGAACGCTTCCGCGAGGTGCAGCGCTGTGTACTCTCCGAGCGAAAGTCCAGCGGTCGCGGCGACATTGAGTTCGCGCTTGGTGAGGTTCTCACCATCGAGCCAACCCGCGAAACACGCGATCGACGCGGTGTAGATCGCAGGCTGGGAAACATCAGTCCGATTGAGCGTGTCCGCTGGTCCCTCGAAACACAGCGTCGAGAGCGGTGCGCCAAGAGTATCCCCAAGCAACTCATCCGCTTGTTCGAAGATCCCCCGAGCCGCTTCCGAGGACTCGCTCCAGAGCTTTCCCATGCCGACGACTTGTGCGCCCTGTCCGGGACAAAGAATGATGTTGTTCATCGAAGTACCCTCCGCGAATATAGATCAAGAGATCAGAGCTGCCAGAGCGATGAGCCCCAGGTCAACCCCGCACCAAACGCAAGGAACATGACCTTCTGTCCGGGTTGAACTTTCCCGTCAGCGACCAACTCATGGAAGACAATCGGGATTGAACCCCCGACTGTGTTGCCGTATTTTTGAATATTGACGAGCAGCTTCTCGGAAGGAATCCCGAACCGTTCTCTTGCAGAATCAAGAATCCGAGAGTTTGCTTGATGACACACAAAGTGATCGATGTCATCCGCGCTCAACCCAGACTCTGCGAGCGTCTCGGAGATCACCTCTTGGAACTTGGTCACCGCAAACTTGAACACGGCTTGCCCATTCATCTGGACCTTATCGAGCTTCCGCTCGTCGAACTCCGCTTCTTCAGGGAAATCGATCTCGCACGAAGGGATGAAGAGGTGCTTGGCACCGTTGCCGTCCGCGTGCATCTTGTGGGAGATCATCCCCTTGCTCGAATCATCCGTCGCTCGGAGCACCATCGCGCCAGCGCCGTCTCCGAACAAAATCGCGGCACCGCGACCAAAGTTTGAATAATCAATATGCCGCGTGATGCAGTCAGCACCAATCACACCGATCGTCTTGTAGGTACCCGACTTGATCATCGCGTCTGCCATCGACACGGTGTAGAGGAATCCGGAGCATGCAGCATTGATGTCCATCGCACCAATATCCCTGCACCCAACCTCGCGAGCGACCACACAACCAACAGAAGGAGTTGGCGAATCGCATGTCATCGTCGCAACAAGCAACAGGTCCAGTTCCGTCGCATCGACCTTTGCGTTCGCGAGCGCTTTGCGCATCGCTTCGGTCGCGAGCACGCTGGTGGTTTCACCATTGGCAATATCCGCTCTACGGCGTGTATTGATACCAGTCCGCTTGACGATCCATTCGTCAGAGGTATCCATCATGCCTTCGAGGTCTTTGTTGGTCAGCGTGCCCTCCGGGAGGTGGAGTGCTGAACCAATGATTTCTACGCCGATCCCACCACCGGATTGATCACTCATGCGAGTTCACCTTGCAATGCACTTTCCGCTTGGGCCAATCGTTCGACGATCGCATCGTTGATATGACCATTCACATATTCGATGGTCTTCGCAATCGCATTCTTGATCGTGCGAGACTCCGAAGATCCGTGCGCGATCATCATGACGCCGTTGACACCCAAGAGCGGCGCCCCTCCGTGCTCGTGGTAGTCGTTCTTCGCGTAGATGCTTTTCACCACAGGCTCAAACTTGACCGCAAGCGCGGGGTCTTGTTGATAGATTTCTGTTGCGATCGCTTGGAACAAACTCTTTGCCATTCCCTCTGCCATCTTGAGCAGTGTGTTCCCGAGGAATCCATCGGTGACAATGACATCAGCTTTGCCTGCGAAGAAGTCGCGTCCCTCAACAAACCCAACGAAGTTGATGCCAGGCGTGTTACGGAGCAACTCCGCGGTCCCCTTCGCGAGACCTGATCCCTTTGATTCTTCCGAACCAATGTTCATCACACCTACGCGAGGATTTTCAACCCCATGGATCCGCGTTGCATAAACCTCAGCCATCAAGCCGTATTGCCAGAGGTGGGTCGAGCGTGGTTCTGGGTTTGCCCCTGCATCGCACAGAGTCACAGGACCATGAAATGATGGGATGGTGACCGCGATCCCTGGACGATGCACGCCGGGAAGTCGACGCATGTTCATCTGTCCTGCCGCGACGCATGCGCCGGTGTTCCCAGCTGAGATCACCGCATCACACCGGACCTCGGCTTTCTTGGAACCGAGCACCGACATGCGGACGATCGTGGAATCTTTCTTATTGCGAACCGCATCCATAGGAGATGCGTCCATCGCGATTACTTCGCTGCAGTGCTCGATGACCAATCGATCATCGTTGACACCTTCTGCTTTGAGAAATGCGCTGATGACGGATTCTGGACCGATGAGCACGAGGGTGTCATCACTCGCCAGATTCGGAAGAGCTTCGATGCAGCCGCGCAAGATAGCGTCCGGAGCATCATCCCCACCCATGACATCAATTCCTACTCGGACCGCCACGGTTCACCTCTTGTCTTGAGAATCAATTTAGGCGTTGACGCCGATACCAAGTTTGCGAACCTTGATGCGAAGACCTGGACGGACATAGCCCGACTCAGTGCAAGCACGGTGGTGCAACTTAGGCATACCCGAGAGTGGGCAGATCGTTGGTTTGACGCCGGTGATCGCGTCGTGGGAGCGGCGACGCTTGCTTCGTCCTCGGCTCTGTCGTTGTGCTGGAAGCATGTCGCTCTCCTTGAATCGGGCGATAGATCGTCCCGTCAATCGTCTACAAATACACCCGCGGCACACGCCGGAGGTGGACGGGAACAATAGACCCCGACTTATATCCCGTCAATCGACAACCCCCACACTTCAATCCGATCAGCACCCCTCAAACTGGACATGTCCAGAAATCGAGGTTATCATCCTGTCGGTCCAAAGACCATTGCCTCCCTAGCTCAATCGGTAGAGCAGCTGACTCTTAATCAGCGGGTTTCAGGTTCAAGTCCTGAGGGGGGTACTTCCCAATCGCACACCCGATTCCCAACCAGAATCACGGATTTTCACGATTCGCGTTCGGGATTTGATCGTGCATATTCCAAGCGAGAGACCCACCATGGCAAGCGGACGCGAGTTCTCAAGCTCCCAGCGGAAGATCATCAACCGCTACTACGACAACCACGACACCATCCTCGCGACCCGCCTTGGGGAGATCGTGACGGACATCGCCCTCGCCGAGGACAACCAAAAAAAGCTCGATCGCCTCTGGATCCGCGCCGAGCAGGCACTCTCCAAGACCCAGCTCAAACCAGAATCATGGAACAAAATCATCGCAAGCCGCGATCCCAAAGCACTTGCGCGGCTCATCTCCAAGTTGATGTGATCCCCGCTTGCTCTGGGTACACACCTCTGGTACAGTCCACGCGTTGAAGGTGCCGAGGATTCTTGAAAACCTCGGTGAATAGGGAAGTGTGGTGAGATTCCACCGCGGACGCGCCGCCGTAACGGGCAACGACGACCGCTCAGCTGTTTCAAAGCAGCAACCACTGGCACGATCTTTCGATGGATCATGTGTCGGGAAGGTGAGCGGATCTGAGCCCCGAGCCGGAAGACCTGCCTCAACAGATGTGTCGGACCTCGCGAAATGGGTCGGCGGATCGGTTGTGCGCCCCTCCCCGCTCTCAGCCCCCGCTTTCAACCCCGCAAGCTCGACTCAAATGTTCCGGGGAGTGTCCTGCGCGAAACAGGGCAACACATCACACGCCCACATTCTTTCATGGGCAGAGAGTCGAGTATTGTCATGAGTATTTCCCTTGGTTTGAACGGAGTGGTTCTTTCTGGAACACTGATCGCAGCACTGTCAACCGCTGCAGCCGCGTCACCCTTCGCATCATCCGTTCTCGGATACGACTCGGGTTCCAACGCCGCCGCGGGGTACACCGACGCATCAACCGCGCTGGGAAGCGCCGAGCGATTCACAGGCGAAGGCGTCTTCCCTTCCGGAGTCACCCCGTTCAATCCCGCGTTTGGCGCAGACGAAATCGTCTCCGTCGGTTCAGGTGGGTACCTCTCACTCGGATTCAACACCGCGATCACCAACGACGCATCACACGCGTTTGGTGTCGATCTGATCGTCTTCTCCAACGCTGGATTCGCAGATGCGACATGGACCGATTCAGATCCAAACAACGACGGCACCGGGAACACCGGAGCAAACCCGTTCATCTTCGGCGCTGGCGGTGCCGCGACGATTCAAGTCTCACAAAATGGGATCGACTGGATCACCGCAACAACCACCACCCTCGACCTTTTCCCAACACTCGGATATTCAGACTTCGTCGATGCGACTCCGGCTTCACACGGATTGATCGAGTCGGACTTCACCAAAGCGCTGGACCCAACACTGACCGCTGCGGACCTTGCGAACATGTCCTTCGCCGACCTCCGCACCTTCTACAACGGCTCAGGTGGCGGCGTCGGCATCGACATCGCATCGACCGGACTCACCTCCGCAAGCTTCGTCCGTTTCCTCAATGAGTCAGGCGAAGCGTTCGAGATCGACGCCGTCGCAGTCGTCCCCGCACCAAGCACCCTGATCGCGCTGAGTGTTGTTGGACTCGCAACAACGCGCCGTCGTCGCTAATCAACTCCATGCTTCGCCCAACGGTTCATTGGGGACCGGGCGAGCACCCCGTCGCCGCGCCCAAACGCGCGGCGACGATTTACATCCCTGAGAGAAGCCCTGTGCAGAACCGATCTCACATCCTGCGATTCACCCCACTGCTCATCACCGCAGCGGTCTTTGCGCAGCCGATCCGCTATCAGCACGGCCCGATCAACACAACCCACTCCCCCTGGACACAACTTGGCGGCGATTCTTCACACACCCACACCCCGCGCGTGATCGGGTCGCACCTTGCACCTCCCGATTGGACAAGCACCGGAGATGGTTCGATCACGCTGAGCTTCACACCCCAAGCAGGGATCGTTGCAGACGACCAGCGTGTGTATGCCGTGGGTCAGGATCAGGGGTTTGTGCGCCACCTTTCCGCGTTCGATCAAGATACCGGCGACCTTGCGTGGGCAACCGAGATCCCCTTCGCGATCCTCGATTCGTGGTCCACGCCAACGCTTGATCTGCAGAACAACACGATCATCGCAGCGAGTGGGTTTTCGATTGTCGCACTCGACCGGTTTACGGGAGATCAAATCTGGTTGACGCCTATGGATCGTCCCATCGTCAATGCGTCGCCTTGCATCACCGACGACCTCGGTCCGTCCAACCGACTGTTCATCACAGACTACACATTCGGTTCCGCAACCAACGGCTCGCTCATCTGCATCAACACCGATCCCAACACGCAGGATAACCCTTTCGATCCAGGCGAAATCGTCTGGAGCACACAACTCCCGGGAAACTGCTCCGGGAACACCCCTGCATACAGCGATGGCGTTGTGTATGTCTCAACCGCTGATAACGGAACCGGTGGCGCAGGTCATATTCTTGCTTTTGATGCGACCAGCACGACGCCGCCCAATCCAATCTGGGACACCCTCAACCCTGTATCGCTCGGATTCTTCGGAGCCGTGACGCATTCGGACGGATTCATCTACGCATCAAGCTACAACTTCCAAGGCACACAGCGCAGCGCCAACACCATCAAACTCGACGCCGTCACCGGCGCTCTCCAATGGTCCATCCCCACTGTCCGCACCGATGCAGCGCCGATCGTCCTCCCCAACGGATGCGTGCTGATCTCAGGAGGCGTCCCGACCTCCCCCTCCACACTCTTTACCGGATCACTCCCAGCAATCGAGCTCATCGAAGACCACGGGAACAGCGCTACCTTGCTGTGGGACTCGTTCGAATCGACACACAACGACCTCAACAGCTCCGGCTCTTGGGACCAAGGCGAACCCTACCTCTCCATCGGTGGATGGGGACACCAACCCATCGCGATCATCAATGGACGAACCACCAAACTCCTCGTCGCGACCATGAACGCGCCAACAGGGATCAACCCCTTCTCCCACGCGAGCGATCTCCACACCATCGACCTGAGCAAACTCCCCACCGATCCGGGATTCATCATCTCGTCCCAACCCAACACCGGGACCACCCCCGCGATCATCGGCAGCCGAGTCTTCTCAACCGCTGATTCAGGAATCTCCGCGATCTCCCTCAATCGCTCAGCCATTGTCATCCCAATTACCCAACAGATCCGCGCGATCGTTGATCGCAACGCGCCTATCCGGACACTCCGACCCAAACCATGAACCGCACCTCGTCCCATCACGGCTTTACGCTCATCGAGCTGCTCGTCGTCATCGCGATTATCGCGCTGCTGATCGGGATCTTGCTCCCAGCGCTGGGGTCCGCTCGAGGCAGCGCGAGATCGGTCCAGTGCGAATCGAATCTGCGTCAGCTGACCATCGCGTGGACGATGTACGCCGACGAAAACCGCGGTGCTCCGTTACCTCATCTGCAGACCCCTGCTTCGGATCGTCAATACTGGTTCGGGACTGAACGCGCCTCCACTCAAACACTGGACCACAGTACAGGCACCCTCTCGCCTTACCTCAGCGCTTCGCTCGGTGATCGCTCGATCTACGAATGCCCCGACCAACAAGAAGGCACCTACCGCAATCAAGGACAGCACGACACCTTCACCTCAACCTACGGCTACAACGCGTACGGCATCACCCCGAACACCACCGGATACCACACGCTCCTCGGACAACGCACACTCAAAATCCATCAGATCCAGAACCCAACCCAAATGCTCGTCTTCGCCGATTCGCTCATCGCGCTCTTCGGCGGACTCCCCTCCAACAGCGCACTGCTCGATCCACCAAAACTCTACGCAGGACATGGATACTGGATCGAAAACTTCTCCCCCACCACCGCGTTCCGTCACGGCATCGACCGCTCGACCGGTTTCGGACAAGCGGTCAACACCCGCGCCGACGGCTCGGTCCACAAGAACCCGCCTGCACTTGATGCACGAAATCTCCCTGAGTACGCGATCGGTTCGATCACCAAAGAGAACGACCCGCACTATATCCAGTCGCCGCAGCGATGGAAGTGACTCAGTAGTCCCGACCATGCACACCATCGGCGGTGTTGTGCATCTTGGTGTTCTCGCCGGTCATCGAGTTCAAAACCCCCTCGCTCGCTTCGCTCGGGAGCAGCGCATCGGCGTGACCATCCGCGAACGCCATCGGTGTCTTCGCATCGAGCAACCCTTCCACGCGCTGCGGAGTGTTCTTGCCAATGAAATATGAAAGATCATCATCCCAAAGCATCACCTTCCCTGAAGCGAAGCGAACATCATGAGGACGCGTCGAACGCAGCAGCGAGAGATCCCCTGCGTGCGACTCACCATCCCAATATTCAGGGCGCGCAACGAATGAGTTTGAGTATTCGATCGAAATCATTTCTCGCTCGTTGATCCCGTTCTGAAAGTCAAAATCCTCGATCTTTGGCAGTTCCTGCCCTTTGCGAGGCGAGATCCATGTCTCCCAGTAGGTTGGCCATTCATCGAATCCTGCAACCATCGCGGGCCACATCCAGCTGTGATCAAAGTAATCCGTGGTCGCGATGATCATGCCCCCTGGATACCACTCGACAATGATCTCATCCCCCACCGGCTCGTACCCATCCCCGAAATCGATCTGAGACGGAAGTTCACCGGGATTCTGCTGTGGATATTTCTTGTGTTCATTGGCAAACTGCTGGAACTGCGTCCCGACCGAACGCACATTGCTCAGCGCAACCGTCTGTAATGCCGATCCCCTGGCACCCGACAGCGCGGGCAGCAGCAGTCCGATGAGTACGCCGATGATCCCGATGGTGACCAGCAACTCAATAAGCGTAAAGGCGCGTGCGCGTTGCTGTTCCATTTAATCATCCTCCATCATTCGGTTCTTGATCACCTGATACGCGGCGGGTTGCCATTTCTTCTCGACCTTGTTCCAGGTCAGGATCAACGCGAAGATCGATTCGTTCTTCTCGCCCTTTGGTTGAACGGGAATCTTGATCTGCACCGCCGTGGGGTCTTGCTTTGGTGGCGCATCAGGAAACAACGAAGCGGGCTGCATCTCCATCACCTGCGTCGAGACCCCGCCACCTCGCTCGCCTGGTGAGACATCTTCGTCTTCCGTTACAGTGTCCCGTCGCATCTCCATCCGTCGACCATCAGATGCGACAAACCGCTCCATCGTGATCCGATTCAGATCAACCTTCGCGTCCTTGAACACCTTCGTCAGGTGCGTGAACATCGGATGATCCGCTTCGAGTTCCCCAGGCACCTTACCACCCATCGCGATGATCGCGTCGATGAACGAATCATGATCGCCGCTCAGCACTGGGATAAACGCGTTGACCACCGCATCGCTGACTCCTTCTGGGAGTCCCTTCGGAGCGTCGATCGATCCGAGCACAGATTGTGCTTGTCGAGCGATCGATTCTTGGATTTCTGAACGCACTTCGTCAACTTGTTTCTGATTCCCCGCTTTGGTGTAGCTCGCGTCGATCAGGTTGCCTTCTCCATCAATCACCGCGTCGACAACCCTTGGCCCGGATGGTGTTGGGTCTTTCTTACCGCTGGACATGAACGACACCGCCGCCCATGACAATCCACCGACTGCGAACAGCAGTGCGATGACCAGTTTGACATCAGCGCCGCCTCGAGCGTTGTTGTAGCGTTCCATTTGAATCTCCTGCTTGAGTCCCGTGCGAGTTCAGCGAGCGGAACCGCTGCTGATACGACTCTACCGGATGCGCCACATCGCTGTGCCTGTCATGTTTTTCGACACTACCCTTCGCTATGACCCAGAATCCCACAATTGACACCATGCTCGCCCACCGTTCAATCCGCAAGTTCAAGGACCAGCCGATCCCCGCATCCGACATCAAAGCCGCGATGATTGCTGGACAAGCCGCTGCGACTTCGTCCGCTGTTCAGCCGTACTGCATCATCCAGATCACCGATTCGAGCAAGCGTCAACAGATCGCGGACCTCGCGGGACCACAACAAAAAGTCCACGACTGTGGCGCGTTCTTCGTCATCTGCGCCGATCTGCGAAAGCACATGCTCATCACCGAGCGTGCAGGGAACGAGTACACCACAGGACTCGAAGCGTTCCTCGTCGGCGCCGTCGATGCCTCCCTCTTTGCCCAGAACTTCAACCTCGCGCTCGAATCCCTCGGATACGGCACATGCTACATCGGAGGTATCCGAAACGACCTCCCACAACTCAACGACATCCTGAACCTCCCCGAAGGTGTCCTCCCCCTCTACGGCTTATGCGCCGGAGTCCCCGACGAATCCCCGTCACACCGACCTCGACTCGCACCAGAAGCGATGCTGTTCACCAATGAGTACCCATCCGACGAAGAAACCCTTGCCCACATCGATCAATACGATTCGTTGTACAAGCAATACCTCACAGACCGCGGCGCACCACCCGCGACTTGGTCGGAATCCATCGCGAAGAAGTACAGCTACGCCGCCCGCGTCGGACTCGGAGCGTTCTTCAAATCCAAAGGCGCGAAGCTTGATTGATCCGCGATCTTTGAAAACGATGTAACCCCAAAAAAAACAGGAGCACCCTTTCGAGTGCTCCCGCTTCTCTTTGAACTCAATCTGCGTTCAATCAGATCATCGCTCAGCGGCGACGGCGTGATGCCATCAAACCACCCATACCCAGCAGCGCCATCGCCGAAGGTGCAGGCACGCGGAACGAGAAGTTGTCCATCACAAATCCAGCAAATGGAACTGATTCTTGATACACGACGCGCCAGATGTCGCCGGTCAAGGTTGCGAAATCTGCGGTCGATCCCGAGAAGCTGTCAACGAGGTTGTCCGCTGCGTCGTATGCCCAGCCGTCGATCATGTCGACTTCGGAGTCGTAGCGACCGTTGATGAGATTCTCGAAGCTCACAAAGTTCACGCCTGAGCTGAACTCAGCCGTGATTGGTCCCGCATCGCCGGCGGACGAGAGCACATGTCCCGCACCACCAAAGCTCGCGCCGAAATCACGAATCTGCAATCCGGTCGCGGAGAATGTCACATCAACGCCTTGCGAGTTGAGCGTCATCATTTCGCCCGCAACACCGCCAGCGGCTTGTGCTTCAAAGTCGAAGTCCACCACCCCTGCAGCTGCTGTACCAGCAACTACAGCCGAAAAAATACACATTGCCTTCATATTCATGTTGTTCTCCCAAGAGAATGCGAGGTTTTCACCCCTGGGTTGATTGGCCATCACAGGCTATTGACCTGTAACCAGAATCTATAACAGGATCACGAAAGGACCAATATTTTTATGAGTATTTTTACCTATGCAATAAATACCACCCCGATACCCAATTCTGCTGAAAGCTGCATCAACACAAGTGACTACTTGGAGATGAACACAAAAAAATGAGCATATCTCGAGCACGCCCATTTCGATAAACATATGTTATTTAAAGGTTTACGGTCGATCTTGAGCCGCGTATCCAGACACCCCTTGTGTGTCCGCGATCCGCTCGCTCACATGCGAACTCGGCATGATCGACAACGCAAGAATGATCGCTATCGCGAACGCAGCACCAAAGGCCCCCAATCGCAAGGACGCCCGTTGATCCGGGTATGAACTCCACTGAGAGACGATTTTTTCCGACATGGCGAACTCCTTTCAGTCCTTTGGCCGATTCAGGCCGCTACTTGACGAGCGAATATCTTCGCTATAGCATACTATCCATCAGGCACAAATCAATCGCTATAGCGAATTATTTCACACGGAGATTAAATTTATGGATTTCGGCGACGCCGTCAAAGCAAGACGCACCCAACTCGAACTCAGCCAAGGCGACCTCAGCGAACGCTGCGGCATCAGCAAAGCCATGCTCAGCGAGATCGAGTCCGGAAAGAAGAACCCCACCCTCCGCGTCGCCTGCTCCATATCCCTCGGACTCGACTGCCAGATCTCCGACCTGCTCGATGTCCCACGCTCCACACGACTCGAAAAACTCGAAGGCGACAAACGACGCATCCTCGTTGACCCACAATCCGGAGTCGAGCGACACCTCCTCAGCCCACCGATGGTCTCCCACGGCGTACAGGTCCTGCTCTTCATCTTCCCACCTGGTCAGAGCGTCGAGTTCAACGCCGACGGCGCCGGAGTCGTCGAGCACGCGACCTGCATCACCGGACGACTCGCGATCGAACGACTCGACCCCAGCATCGAGGACAACACCCGCGTCGAGCTCGGATCAGGAGAGAGCGCCAACTACGCCGCGGACGAACCCCACAGCATCACCAACCTGCTCGAAGCACAAGAAACCCGCGCCTTCATCGTGATCGACGCCTCACGCCGAGGCGAACCGGTGGTGTTCGAGTGAACGCTATGAATCATCATCAGTATTCGGCGACTGCAACAACCAGCTCGCAATCAAGCCGCTCATCGAACTGAATATCCCGACACCAACAAACATCAGCACCATCGCGACGATCCGCCCCCCAGTCGTGACCGGCGAGTAATCTCCATACCCAACTGTGGTGATGGTGACCCACGCCCACCAGATCGCATCTTCTGCAGTCCGGATGTTAGAATCTTCAACACCCAATTCAAAATGCAAGATCGCCATGCTCCCTACCGAAACCGCCAGGAACGCGAGTAACGCCGTGACCGCTGCCGCACTCCGCCGACGATAGTAACTCAGTATCCTGACCAGATTCCGGCCAGAACGAAAGGCCCGCAGCATCTGAGCAATCCGAATCAGCCGAGCAGTTCTTCCCCACCGGAACGCGTCGACGCTGGGAATGCTCGCGATCAAATCGATCCAGCCCCAAGTAAAGAAGTACTTCAACTTCGATTCGGCGCGATACAACTGCGTCAAGAAATCCGTGAAGAAGATCGCGCACGCAATGACATCGATCCATGCAAGCAGCTGAAAGGTCTCTTCTTCCATTGGCATCAGCATCATCGCCGCGATGACGAGCAATGAGATCGTCGAAACGCACAGAATAAAGAGGCGATAGCTGGTGGCCTTGGGATCAGTGAGCGGGCGTTCCATCGCCACACTCTACCGAATATTCCACCCAAGTGCCCTACACAATCCGACAGCATGTAACAGGTTGGAATCTAATCAGGAGTCGACGGATTGAGCAGCTCGAGGAACTCGGTCTTGCCCATCCCCCCTGCTTTCCATCGGAGCGCATTCCCATCCGCATCACTCACGATGATGACCGGCGGGCCGACGATGTTGTAGCGCTCCATGAGTGCCGCATTCTCGGGATCATCGACATCAAGCGCCACCGGGATGAACTGCTCATTGACCAACGCGGTCACCTCTTCATCCGCCCACACCTGCCGCTTCATGATGCGGCAAGGAGCACACCACACCCCAGTGAAATACAGAATGATCGGCTTGTCCGTTTCGACCGATCTCTGCTGAGCCAAGGTGAAGTTCCCAGCCCAAGCGACATCATTCGATGGGACATAAAAGCTGTACCACGCAAAGGCGAGCGAAAGAACGAGAAAAGACAGCCAGAAACCTCTCCATATGTTGCTTTTCTTTTTGCCCACGGCCTTGGAGTCAGAGTCGTTGGTGGATGGTGATGTGGAAGGCGAGTCATTCATCGTGTAATCCCGTTTAAGTTCAAACCTGCAATCCCGGATTCTAGGGAGCGGGTGCCCTGCTTTAGCCTCTTCGGCTGCTGCATGACTTTGATGTGTTATGCATTCCAAAACCGTGTAGGAATCGAGGACGACACCTCCACGCCTCCCGCCGACTCAAGAATAGATCATACTGAAACAAAGGTTCTTAAGAAATCTAGACAACTCATGTCTTCGTCGCCAAATTGAATTCTTGGATTAGTTTGGATCTTTGCTTCATTTTTTTCCCTGGCCTTCATCCCATATCCAGTTGAATACCAGGAATTAATGCATCTATCGAGCTCATTGTCTTTACCAAGACCAATAGCCTTGCAATTTGTTTCATCAAAGCTGAATCCTAGAAATATCAATGTACTAGCTGAACGCACTATTTCTGCTGCTGGCAAGCAGACCCCATCTTCCCAATTTTGCATACGCTCTTCGCCCATAACTTTGATATTGCCAGACAACTCAGGCAGCGGCATGCTTCCCATACCGAAATTCATTGTTGGCGCATGTGAATTTAACAGGTCGGGCTCATCAACCAATTTGCCATAAACATGATATATCTCAAGCTGTTCATAAATTTTCTTCAGCGTATAGCCAAACTGGTCTTTGTTCACATTTGTATACATCTCTGCAAGAAAATACTCGAGAACACGATCATAGTTGAATGTGACAAATTTCACTGGCCAATTTCGCAAAGCAAGCCCATGCTTTGTAACCAATCGATCAACAAGCCAAGATATCCAGCAGTCATCTGGATATTCAATCAAGTCTTGCGTTTCCGATTTATTTATATGATGACAAATTGCTTGCTTTCCGATATCTGCAAACTCTTGTCGTATCTGAAGAAATCTGTCGATTGATGGTCTTCTCGATCGTTTAAATGCTGATTGAAATTGCGAATAATGCGCCTGCCTTCTCGCCAGCCTATTTGAATCCAACCCCACTTCCATCTTCAATGGCATTTGGGTATCACATATCAGATCACGCAATTCATACCCCGTTGGCAACCCATATGGTTTTGATGATCCCGCCCCCAGCACAAATACTATTGGTTCAGCCATAGCTTACTCCCCGGTATCCAGCACCGCCATGAACGCTTTCTGTGGGATGTTGACCGAGCCGATGGATTTCATCTTGCTCTTGCCCTTCTTCTGTGCTTCGAGGAGTTTGCGTTTACGCGAGACATCGCCGCCGTAGCATTTCGCCGTCACATCCTTGCGGAATCCCTTGATCGTCTCGCGTGCGATGATCTTCCCACCGATCGCGGCTTGCAGCGGAATCTCGAACTGGTGACGATCAATCTGCTTCTTGAGCTTGGTCAGCAGCAGCTTCCCGCGTGCTACGGATCGGTCCCTGTGACAGATCAATGACAACGCTTCGACCGGCTCGTTATTGATCAAAATACTCACCTTCACCAGCTCATTCTTGTCGTAGCGGATGACCTCGTAGTCCATCGTCGCGTAACCCTGACTAATCCCTTTGAGCTTGTCGTAGAAGTCAAAGATGATCTCCGCAAGCGGGATCTCAAAGGTCAGCATGTCGCGTCCATGACTCACAAAGGTCTGGTTCTTGAAGATCCCTCGACGATCCAGACACAGCTTCATCGTCTCACCGATGTACCGCTCCGGGGTCATGATCTCGACCTTACAGATCGGCTCGCTGAACTCCGTAATCAAACCAGAGTCAGGCAGGTCCGCAGGGTTGTGGATCTCCTTCTCGAAGATCTCGTTGCCCTTGCCGCGCATTTTGATCTTGTACGAAACCGTCGGCGCGGTCTGCACAACCTCGACCCCCGCTTCGCGTTCCAAGCGTTCCTGGATGATGTCCATGTGCAAGAGACCAAGGAACCCACAGCGGAATCCGAATCCCAGCGCCTCAGAGTGCACCGCTTGGTACGAGAACGACGAGTCGTTGAGCGCGAGCTTCTCCATCCCCTCGCGGAGTTCCTCGAAGTCGTTGCCCTTCTTCTCCGTCGTCGATGGATAGAAGTCACAGAACACCATCTGCGCCGGAGGCTCATACCCCGCGAGCGGCTCAGCGGCACGATCATGATCAATCGTGATCGTATCACCAACGCGCACATCCCCAAGCGTTTTGATCGCCGCGACGAGGTAACAGGTTTCCCCTGCACCGATCGACTTGTACTTCTCAGGTTTCGGGTTGTACTTCCCAAGCTCCGTGATCGTAAAGGTCCGCTCCAGACCCATCATCAGGATCTTGTCCCCCACCGTCAGCTTCCCATCAAAGACTCTGCAGTACACAATCACACCACGGTAATCGTCGTACACCGCATCGAAGATCAACGCGCGCGTTTGTTTGATAGTCGAAGGCGCCGGAGCTGGAAAACGCTCACAGATCGCATCAAGCAGCGCGGGGATTCCTTCGCCTGTCTTCGCAGACACCGGGATGCAATCGAGCGCATCAATCCCGAGCACCTGCTCAACCTCTTCCGCGATCTCATCGGGACGAGCGCCGGGAAGATCGATCTTGTTCAAAACAGGCACGATCTCCAGATCCTGCTCAACCGCAAGATAGGTATTCACCACCGTCTGCGCTTCAACACCTTGGGAAGCATCCACGATCAGCAGCGCACCTTCACACGCTTTGAGCGCACGCGAAACCTCATACCCGAAGTCCACATGACCAGGGGTGTCGATGAAGTTGAGCATGTAGTCTTCGCCGTTGTGCTTGTGCATCACCGTCACGGCGGACGCTTTGATCGTGATCCCACGCTCCCGCTCCAGATCCATCGAATCCAGATGCTGCGCTTTCGCTTCGCGCTCGGAAACCGCGAAGGTCGCTTGGAGCAGACGGTCCGCGAGCGTGGACTTGCCGTGGTCGATGTGGGCGATGATAGAAAAATTGCGTATATGCACGGATTCGGGCCTTTCTGGCTGAGCCGAGCATGATACGCAGAGTGCCGTTCAAAGTGTGGTCAAAGTCGCATCCGTGAGCCGTAAAGTCCAGCTCCATCAACGATTAGTCGCACCAATCTTCTTCCCACCACTCCTCGTGGTGGTATCCATGGCGTGAACCATACCGCGAGTTGCCTCGCGTGTCGTAGCGATGATCCGAACCCCGGTATCGGCTGTTCTCGCGATCACGCTCGTTCTGGTCTCCGACCAATGCACCGCCGACCCCACCAAGGATCGCACCAGCCGCGGCACCTTCACCCGCGTTCCCACTCAAAGAGCCCAGTCCGAGTCCAGCAAGCGCGCCAATCGCAGCACCTGAGAACAACCCGCTCCGCGCATTGTCACACCCCCCAAGCGTGCTCGCGCCGAGAAGCAACGCGCCGGTCATGACAACCTGAGCGGTCCGTGTGGTCAATCGTGTTCGTTTGATTTGAAGTGGGTTCATGATGCAACTCCTCTGTAGCTGGTATTCAGTACGCTACCGTTGGTTCTTGGGATCGGCTGACATCGTTTTCCTGCCAGCTCGTCAGATTCCTCAGACAGAACAAGTAAGTACACACTTACTATAATGCAGAATCCTCGCTCCGGTTGCAATACAAATCCGTATCCGATGCGTATTTTTCTACAATGACCCCAATTGAACGATATTTCCGGACCTTTATTCCGGTGTTGATTGCCCTAAGCTCAGGCCTTTTCGCCCAGAATGTCCGTCCGATTTCCGATCGGATCGACGCGATTGTCGCGCATCCGCTTGTGCTCCCGCTTCAGATCGAGGATCCCAAAGCCGTGAAATCCGGGATCAAAGTCCGCATCGACGACGGCAGAGATGTCGATTCCACCCTCGTCTATGTCTGGAGCACCTCCCCGAAGCAATCCACAGGATGGACACGCACCACCCCGATCTGGAACACCTCAACCCCCGCTCAGTTCAGCAAGTTCAAATCCGAACGACCTGGCACCTGGATCGCGATGATCAATCTCCCGATCGATGCTGTTGGTCAGGGGATCTGGATCGACGACACCCGCTACGAACCCAACTGGCTCCCCTCCCCATCGCGCGTCATCCTCGAAACCAGCAGCAGAACGAACGATGGATTCTGGGACCCCGCACTCACAACCAAACAGCGCGAATCCTCGTTTGTCCTCCACGCGATCACCAACCTCAGCGCTGACCCATTCAACCGTTGGCGAGCGCAGTTGATGACCGACGGATTCAATCCCGATCTCAATGCGTCCTCCACTCCTGCAAACACCGACCGTGATCTGATCGCGATCCACACCGAACTGCTGCAGACCGATTCCTCCCAAGTTCTCACTCGCATCGCGGACCATTTCACTGCGCGTTGGCAGATCATCCTCGGCCGCATCTGGCTCATCGACCCAGCAGTGGCGCGTCGATTGAGAGTCCAGCTCACCCAAACCGCGATCGCAGACAACCAGATCATCCCGATGTGGACCGACGACACCATCGAGCTCAGCGCTCTGGCGCACGACCTCCTCTCTCCATTCGTCAACGATGAACTCCGCGTCGAACGCGTCGTCGCGTGGCTCGACTCCCAGCCCGATTCGATGTCTTGGGTCATCGACGACGCGGGACATACAACTCGAACCCCGGATGGTACAGGCATCCTGCTCGCCCCCCAGATCGGACTGCTCTGGCTCTCCAATCACGAGACCCAAACCAGCACCACACTCGCGCAGATCCAGAATCAAAGCATCGATCCACATGTCCAGTCACTCCAGCCTGGAAAGATCACGGCTGCGACGCTCGCGCTGCCCGCACAACCCACCTACAACAAAGCGAAGCTCGCTGAACCAAGAGAACTCAGCGTCCGCATCGCTCGCCACACGACGAACCTCCAGACCATGAACGATGTCCCGCTCGCGTCCCCTCCAGGAGTGCTTGTCGGACCGCTTCTGTCCGACTGGACACTCCACGCGTTCGGATCCCGACAATCAGGACTCGGCGCGCTGCCCGCACCAGATGAACGCGTCGCGGGACTCTTGCACCGCGCTACCGACCTCAACAATCCCGACCCACGCAGTGGTTGGCGTCTCTACCTCGAGTGCGGCTTCAACCCCAAGACCACCAACGACACCATCATCACCGTCTGGGTCGGACCGATGGGATTCACCCGCGCCTCATGGTCCATCTCCCGAACACTCGGTCTGCTCGAAATGCGCTCCGATCAGGATATCCCCGATGACCTCGATCTGACCTCAACGCTCAAAGACGACCGTTGGATCCTCCAACTCGATATCCCCGCTGAAGCGATCTCCCGCGATGGATTGCTCATGTTCGGTATCGAACGCACCGACTCAACCAAGCAACTCCAAGACGCGCAGCACAGCAGCTGGCCGCGCCGCATGTTCCCTTGGCAGTCCGAACCAGGACGCTTCGTCGTCGATGTCCTCGGATGGAGCGGCGAACAAGCTTCGCCGTAATTCGCTCTACAGCACGCGACGACGGAGCATGTCAAAGCACCACTCGATCGTCAGCACGATCAATCCCGCGAGCAAGAACCATCTCCAAAGCTCGACGCGTCCGCTGTGCATCCCCCCACCAAGCACGCCGGCATCGCGCCAATCGCCACGCATGGTTTCGCCCGCGCGGATCGACACCGATCGGTTCAGCAGCGACACCCCGACCTCTTGATCTTCAATCGTCGTCATCCCGACACGATCAATGACCACCCCGCGTTCACCGATTGGTAAGCCGGCGGTGTACACCGTTCCCGAGCCGCTGGTGCCGGGAAGCAGGTAGCGAACCGCGTTGGCAAAGTACATCGGCATCGAAACCTGCACCCCCCAGTTGGAATCCTCGAGCGCAAACGCAACCGCAAGATGCCGAACGCCTTGCTGTGCGGATTCAACAAACACCGCACCATCACGATTGGATCCAAGCACGGATTCGCCGTCCCCCACACCAAGGACACCTGAAGCAAATCGCAGCCCGCTCAAATCCACATCTTGCATCACTGGATGCGATCGATCCCAGCTCAGCACACGATCAAGCGTCCCGTCCCCATCGCGACCAACCCCAATCTCAATCGTCGGCAGCTGCACGCGTGGATCCCGCTCCACACGATCGTACACCAGCAGCCCTGTCCCCGATGCAACCGATTTGCCTTCCCCCACCACCGCGACGACCCCGTTGGTCACCGCACTGAGCACATCAACCAACAGCGGATCAGCAACCCCATCAGGCGCAACAACCGTCGTCACCACAGGAGATGGATCAGGCATCATCACCCACACCGTATTGTCCGATGCAAGCACATCGCTCCGAGCAATATTGACTTCAACGACCGCCGCTCGATCCAAGCGGAACGCGAGCGTCGCCGCGGATTCTGCGATGCCCTGTTCATCTGGAACCAGCTCGATCGCCTTGCTTGCAAGCACCGAACCACCGACCCTCGCTTCGATCCGTACACCCACCGTGCTGGGGATCGCTCCCGCGACAGTCACAAACACTCGGCATCCCACCGCATCCGTCTGATCACGCTGAGCGCCAGTCAGCACAATCCCCAGATTCCCACGAAGATCACGCGCATCAAAATCAGTCGATGGACGCTGCACAAACACCGATCCATCACTGACATCCCCATCCGTAAACGCGAACACCTGCACGGATCGTTCTATTTCTGGAGCCCGCTCTGCTGTCTGCTCACCATCACGAATCGACGCGATCAGCTCCACAGCAGCATCAAGATCACTCGGCGCATCGCTTGCTTGGATCGACTCGATCGCCGCTCGCGCCCTTCTCCATGAACCAGCCGACCCCGACACCAGCTGAGCCGTCGTCCCGGCGCGGATCACCCGAAACTCCGTCGAAGGGGATCGGCTCCCGATCGAGCGGACAAGCTCCGCGGCATCTCGCTGCGCGATTTCCAATCTCGTCTTCCCGTCCACATCCGCGATCGCATTCATCGACGCGCCCGCATCAATCACCACCACAACCTCACCACCACCCAGCTGATCGATCCCCGCTTCCTGAGTCGGACGAGCGATCGCCAGCGAGAGCAGGATCACGGCGAGCAACTGCAAAAACAACAGCACAGAAGGGCGAACCCGCTGCCAAGGCACATTGCCCTCCAGATCACGGATCGACTTCTTCCAGAGCAGCGTAGAGGACACGCGAACAGGGCGACGACGCAGTTTGAGCATCCAGAACAACACCACCAAAGCCGACCCGATCGACCCTGCGATCAATCCCGCGATGGGATTCAAAAAGCTCAACTATTCCATCCAGGAGGTGGCGCCAACGGCTTCGGTTTCGAATCCTCATCCTCAACCCGCACCTTCGAAGGACGGAATCCCATACCAAAGATATAGGTCTCACGAGAAACATCCCGACACGCATCGGGTTTGATCGCACCTGCAATCCGGAAGCACTTGCGAACACGCGCCAGCAACTCTGGGAAGCTCTCGCCTTCGAGCACCTTCATTGTGCAGTTGCCGTTCTTCTTGAGCAGCGTCGGGAGTTGATCCACAATCACTTGGCAGAGTTGTTCGGACAAGAAGTGATCGCCGTGCCCTGTCGTCGAGGGCGCCATGTCGGAGATCACCACATCAAACAAAGGCTGCACCAGTTCCGGCTCAGGTTGCTCATCCTCAGGTTTGTCAAACACCTTCTTCTGCTTGAGCTCCTTGGGAGGGAGCAGCTCGGACATATCCACCTTCGTAAAGTCCCCCTGCACAGTCCGCACATTGGGTCCGAACTCTGTCCGCATCGCCTGCAGGTCAATCCCGACCACCAAGCCGTCCCTGCCCACAATCTTCTCAGCGACCTGCGTCCACGATCCCGGGGCGCATCCCAGATCGAGCACCCAATCACCTCGTCGGATGAGCTTTCGGCGTTGCTGAATTTCCAGCAGCTTGTACGCGGACCGCGCGACATAGCCCTCGCGCTTTGCGAGTTTGAAGTACTTGTCATGGAGCTTGCGTGACTGAGCCATGGGATGCGATCCGATCGTGAGATGGAGAGGTTTTACTTGTAGAACACCACAACCGCGTCGGTCCAGTGGTGCGGCGCCCAGGTCTCCCCGCGCCCCTCGTTGAGATACTCATCGAGCTCGTATGTAATCGTAATCCCTTCACCGAAGAGAAACTCGGGTTGCACATCCACAATCCAAGGCTCCACCTTATCTCCCGGAGCCCAACCCGAACGATCAAACTTCCAAGTCCCCCCCTGAGGTCGGCACGGATTGAGATACACATCCGTCTTCCACAGGTGATCCCGAGCCGACTGCGTGATGTAATCCTGCTCCAGCACATCCCCCTCGTTGGGCTCAGAGCGGATCGTCAGCGTCCTCCAGATCGGCATGAACTCCCCCGCATTCTTGGAGTTGGGGAACATGCCGTGCCCCGTCACCGTCGCGCGGACCCGAGCATGAGTCGTTTCCGCAGGAACTTTGACTCCCCGCGATTGATAGAACTCGAAGTGCGGACGCTCAGGATTCCCAATCTCCGCGTCCCCGTTCCACAGGTTCACAACCTTGATCGGGGTTCGCTCAAGTGCCCCCGGATAGAAATCCAGATCAAAGCTCACCAACCACCCCTTCATGTAGGTCCCGATGTGCGCATCAAACACGCGTGCATCCTTGAACAAAGGCAGCAAGTCCGTCACATCCATGTACCAGGTCCACCCACGACGGAACGGCGTAATAAACCGGAACACCTCGAATCGCTCCCCCTCCCAGTCATCACCCCCGTCCGGAACATACAGCCCGATCGTCCCCTTCTTGTCCCAGTGGTCATACCCAACCTCAGGCTCACCAAGCGTCAGCGTCGCGATCACGCGCCCGACATTCTCTGGGATCTCTGAAAAATCAACATCGGACTTGAGCCAAGCCGCGTTGGTGAGCAGCTCCTTGTCAAACACCGACACACGCACCGGCTCCTGATCGTCACCCTTCTTGAGCTCATGATCCATGATCCGCGCGGACTTGATCTTGATCGAATCCCCGATCGTCCCGCTCGTCAAGTTGCACAACCCAGCACGCACACCCCAGAGCATGTCGTCGATCACCACCTCGCCGTTGATCAGCACGACGATGTGCGCACCGCCCGTGACATAGTTGAGCTGGACCGCGATATCGACCTGCTCCCCAGTCCGGAACTCCACAGGAGACAGCACATTGATCCGCTCCTGACCATCCACATGCACAGACACTTCCCGCTGCGGACGATCGTACCAGTTCCCAAACTCATCGAACCACCCCATCACGCGCCCGTTCTCGTCCGGCTCGATATCCGTCGGAGGCGGATTGTGCACATCAAAACCGATCCCGATCGCGTTCGGATGATTCGGTTCATCCCAAGCGAACCCCTCTCCGGGATCGTCAAAGTCCGAGTTGGTGATGACCAACCCAAACCCCTTCGCGCCATCCAAATCCTCAGGCTTTGGAACCTCGACACGCATGAACGCCCATACAGGGTTCATGATCCAGTTGTGTTTTTTCTTAGCCCCCTCATCCTCAGTCTTCTCAACAACCCCGCTGGATGATGCAGCGCATGGAACAACAGCCAACATCGCAATCAACGCAAACGCGGCAAATAGACTTTTGGATGGATTCTTCATGCCAATAGGATAGAGCATCCATCCCCTCGGCGCACCCAATCTGTCCTAGTGAGGGACTTCCTTGACCGCGTTGCGGTTCCAAGCGGGAACGCGAACCACGATCGGTCCATCACCGTGGACTTCGCACTGACACGCGAGCCGGGAGTTGATCTGAAGACCCGGCGCTTCTTCCACGCGATCTTCCTCGTCTTCTTCCGCTTCAGTCAGCGAATCCATGCCTTCCTCGACATACACATGGCATGTCGAGCACGCGCAGACACCGCCGCAGGAGTGCTCGATGTTGATATGATGACGCAGAGCGAGGTTCAGCAGGTGTTCGCCCTTTGCCGCCATCAGCTCGTGTTCTGCTTTGTCGGAGCCGTCTTCGTTGAGTTCTTCGGGGTTTTCTAGGATGATCCGGACCGGAACAGTCTGAGGACCAACATTTTCGTCTTCGTGGAAGTGCATATGTCTCGATCTCCGTCATGATTACATGCCCGCGATGGGCTTACACACTAGGATAGTCCAAGCATCCGCTCCGCGTTTGCTCAGCAGGACACTGATGAACTCGACCAACGACCATTCAAATCCAGACCCTTCGATCTCCAATCACTCGACACTCGAGCTCACCATCCTTGCGCCAGCGCACAACGAAGAAGAGAATGTTGATCTATTGGTTGAAGAGATCGAATCCGCGATTGCCCCCCTCGGAATCGAGTTCGAGTTCATCATCGTCAACGATGGATCCACAGACTCCACCCAGTCCAAAGCCCTCGCGCACCAGAACACGCGTCCATGGGTCCGCTGCGTATCGATGACCAACACCCCCACCGGTTCAGGGCACGGCCAATCCGCCGCGTTCCACGCAGGATTCCGCGCCGCCAATGGCCGACTCATCGCAACACTCGATGCGGACCTTCAAAATGATCCTGCTGATCTCCCAGCGATGCTCAAGCTCCTTGAGTCCTCAAACGCTGATTTCGTGCAAGGCGACCGCTCCGCTGTCCGCAACAAAGGTGACGCAAAGATCCGACAGTTCGGGTCATGGGTCGGACGCAAGTTCAGACTCATGGTTCTTGGAGACACCATTACCGACACAGGATGCTCTCTCCGCATTATGAAACGCGAGATCGCGCTCCAACTCCCGCTCGAGTTCAAAGGCGCGCACCGCTTCATCCCAGCAACCGCTCGTCACTTGGGATACACCGTTGTCGAGATGCCCGTCAATCATCGCAACCGACACGCCGGGGAACCCAAGTACGGCATGGGGATCACCAAACGCGCACTCCCAGGACTCATCGACCTCTTCGCAATCCGCTGGATGCGCAATCGTCGCCGACCAGTGACCTCGATGGAACCCAGAGCAGACACAACCACCGAAACCGCGCCTTCCATTACCACCAACTCCACATCCAACGAGACCATCAACGCATGAAAGCCGGACCGATCATCGCGATGGTTGTCCTCGTCTTTCTTGGGATGTGGCTCGTCCTCCAGCCCGCGCTCGCTCGCTCGGAAACCGACCTCACCATCTCCGTCGGCGCCATCGAGATCATGCTCGACCGCTCTGAAAGCGACGACGGCACACTCGAATACACCGTCATCTCACCAGCACGACTGCAATCAGACCACGCCTACGGCCCGGTCGAACTCGATGCGTTCATCCAAAAACAAGTCGACGAATGGAACGCACGACCAGCATTCGAACGCCACCTCCTCGGATTCTTCAACATCACCACCTGGGGAACCTTCGGCTGGGTCATGATCGGACTCGTCGGACAAGGCGCGTTCTTCGGACGCATGTTCGTCCAATGGATCATTTCCGAACGCTCTCGCGTCTCGACTGTCCCAGAAATCTTCTGGTGGTTCAGTTTCATCGGAGGGGTCTGCCTGTTCACATACTTCGTCTGGCGCGTCGACATCGTGGGTGTCATGGGTCAGTCCACCGGGATCGTGATCTACGCCCGCAATCTTCGGTTGCTCCACAAAGAAAAATGCCGACAAGAACCATCCGCGCAACCGACCGTCAGTTAAAAACCCTCGGGAGACCCCCATGCAGATCTGGATCGACAACACACAACAAAGCGACGCGACCGACCTCGGAGATGCGCTCGAGCAAGCACGCATCCACGCCGAGTCTTCAGGACGCTTGATCATCGACATCCTCGTCGATGGACAACCCGCGACGGATGAACTCTTTGAAGATCAACCAGAAGGATTGGGAACGATCAACGAGCTCCGCTTCACAACCGCGGACACCAGCGCACTGATCTCAGAGACAGCACACACCGCGATCGAATCGATCGAACTCCTCAAAGCCGACCAAGAAGCGGGCGCTCAGCAGATCCGAGCGGGAGAACTCGAAGACGCGATGCAGACCCTCCAAGCGATCATGGAAGGCTGGCTCGCAATGCGGGATGTCGTCGATCAGATCGCCCAGATTGCCCAAATTGACATCGCAACCGTCAATGTGGGTGACGAGATCGGCTCCGATATTGTTCAATCTTTGTCAAACGCCCTTGCTGAGGTCAGAGAAACGCTCCAAAACGAAGATTGGTCTTCGCTTGGAGATGTAATCGAGTATGATCTAAGCGAACTCGCTGGCAAGTGGGCCAACCTCCTGCAAAGCTTGATTCAGAGTGTCCAAACATCCTGATCCGTTCCAACGCTGCAACGGCTCGGGCTGTTTTTCGAGAAGGAACGACCCAAGCCGTGTCATCTATGCCGACCACATCTGGAGTCCGTGCGATCAACGCACCCGATGAGATCGACACCATGATGGGTCACGCGAGCGATGCCCTCGCGAGCGGTCAATCCCTCCACGCCGCGATGCTCTGCCGCGACGCGCTCCAACTCGCACGATCCCGAGGCGACTTTGAACGCATGAGCCGCATCTGCATGCCGCTGCTCGAAGCCCAGCGTGCCGTCCGACTCGATGCTCTCGCGACTGGTCCAGCACGCATCATCGCTTCCGCATCAGACCTCACCGAATGCCCCACGATGGGGTGCTACCTGTTTGCGCCAAACCTTGTGGGCGCGGATGCTCGACAGTTCCGCAGCGCTTCGAATGCATCGGGTGTCCCGGTCTTTGTGCTCACGCGCGAGCCACAAATGTCCAACGGACTCTGGCCAATCGTCGGCGTCGGAGAGCGCGTCGTCCGCATCCGCATCCAGCCCCCAAACAATCCCGACAGCATCGACCCGCAGTGGTTCAACTACGCGAGCGAACAGCTTGGAGATCAAGCGATCGAAGACGCGATGAATGCGGGTGAGCCGAGCGACCCCGCCGCGTGGCGCGTCGATGACCTGCTCGATCGTCTTGATGCATGCCCAGAACACGAGAAGTTCATGATGGCGCTTTCATCCGCGTGCCAAGCCGCGATGACCATGCCTGTCCCGACCGTCATCCGTCGGCGAGCGCTCATCAACGATCCATACTCATTTTAAAGCTTCATATGAACAACGACTGCCGGACACATGAAGCATCCGACAGCCGCTCGTGATTCTCTCTCTTCACTTGTGCTTGCTCAGCGCCGTCGCCGTCCAGCAATCACCAAACCAAGTCCAGCAATCCCCAGCGTGCTCGGCGCAGGAACATAACTAACATTGTCGATCGTCGCCATGTTCCCGACCGTACCCGGATTGGCGCCGTACTCGCCGTCGTTGATGGTGATGTGATCAAACTGACCGAACGCGCTGTTCCATCCCGCGTAGGTCCGGCTTGATTCGATCAACACCTCGCCCGTTTCCTTGTTGATGATGGAAACCTCGAACACGCCGGTCTCCGAGTTCACTTCAAGACCGATGCGATACCAGGTGTCCAACTCCCAGTTGCTGGTGCCCAGCGCGAAATCTCGATTCGCACCACCGCGCCCATCTGCGTTCTGGACAAACAGTCGGAATCGATTCGAGTTCTTGGTCGCGTACACAAACGCCTGAGGCATCCAGTTGAAATCTGTCTGGTCGGTCTCTTGAAAAAATCCAGCAGCCGCGATCCAGTTGGGATTGCTCCCGTTGCCTCGCTGGTCCAGTCGCAAATCCGTCTCGAATCGTTGAACAGCCGAATGACCAACATGTCCGATGATCCCACCTGATGTCCCGATCCCGTTCTGTATCTGGACCGCTTGGGTCCCGGCTCCAGATGCGTCCGTGGTATCGATCACCGACACGGTTGGACCCGGATTGGTGGGGCTATCAATAATGCTCGAAGCATCCTGCCAAATTCCCGCTGGGGATTCTCCAATGGTGTAGCTTTCAAAATCATCGGTGACATCCGCCCATGCTGATGTCCCCAGCAGCATGAACGCACCGATCGCGCAAACGAATTTCATCATGTTCTCCAGATGTGTGGGAGGTGTCCCGTCGCTGAGCGTCCACACGATGCATCGACGACAGGGAATATCCGTGCGGAGTAGAACCCAGTTCCACAAGCGGCATGATTTCAAATCAGAACGGGTCTTTGACCCCAAGACCTAGACAAAAAGACCTATTCGTCGCTCATCCCGCATCGCGAGGCAGGGTTTCAACGATGTTCCGCACCACCGCGTCCGCATCGACCTGCTCCGCTGTCGCTTCGAAGTTGAGCATGATCCGATGCCGCAGTGCTGGGAGCGCGGCGTGCTGGATGTCCTCGATCGACACCGCCGCACGACCATCCAACAACGCTCGGCATTTCCCCGCGAGCATCAATGTCTGCGCCGCGCGTGGTGAAGCGCCGAGGTTTACAAACCGTGACACCATCGGGGTCGCGAATCGACCGTCCGACAACTCCCCGCTCGGATGCGTTGCAAGCACGCAGCGGATCGCGTAATCCTGCACATGCGGCGCAACGGGAACCCTCCGCACCAACTGCTGGTGCTCGATGAGCCGAGCAGCATCAAGCACCTTCTCAATCGCAGGCTTCGCAGATCCGGTCGTCAGTTCCACAATCTTTCCCATCTCCTCGCGCGATGCGTACCCCACGCGGAGTTTGAAGAAAAACCGGTCGAGCTGCGCTTCGGGAAGCGGATAGGTCCCCTCCTGCTCCACAGGGTTCTGCGTCGCAAGCACAAAGAACGGCTCAGGAAGTTGGTGCGTCGTTCCCGATACCCCACCCACCGTCACTGAATGTTCCTGCATCGCTTCGAGCAGCGCGGACTGTGTCTTGGGGGTCGCACGGTTGATCTCGTCAGCGAGCACGATGTTCGCAAAGATCGGTCCACGCTGGAATCGGAATGCACGCCGACGATTGCCGTGCTCGTCCTCGACCTCATCAACCACCGTCGTCCCAGTGATATCCGCAGGCATGAGGTCCGGAGTGAACTGCACGCGACCAAAGCTCAGGTCCACGGCTTGCGCGATCGTCCGCACCAGCAAAGTCTTCCCGATCCCAGGAACCCCCTCAAGCAGCGCGTGACCGCCTGCGAATAGACAGGTCAGCAGATCCTCAACTGTCTCATGCTGACCCACCACCGCTTTGCTTATCTGCTCCTGAACCGCGACAAAGTCGCTCCGGAATCGTTCCGCGGCCAATCTCGTCTGCTCGGTACTCATCTGGGTATTCATCTGGGATGCATCGCTCATCTGGGATGGTAGTGGATCATCCACGAAAAAACCGACCCAGCATCGCTGAGTCGGTCCATTCAAGAGGCCGCAGTGGGATTCGAACCCACGATTGGCTTTCGCACAACGGATTTGCAATCCGCTCCCTTAGTCCACTCGGGCACACGGCCTGCCTCTATCCCCTCCAGAAACACGCGAGGGGAAGGTGACGATAGAACACCCCCACGCCAAAGGTCAACAACTCCACCCTGAAAGCACGATAGGATACAAGGACAACGATCGAAAACGCCCCCTCAGTTGCTCAGGACTCACGAACACCGATGCCCACCAACTTGAAACCAAACTCCACATCAGCACTCCTGATCCTCCTCGCAGGCACCACTCTCCAATCCAGAGCGATCGCTCAAGATTCCACCAACCCCGACCCCGCTGAGACACACCCCAAGCACCAGCAGATCGAAATCCTCGATCCTGCAGCGGACGATCTCCCTCGGATGGGGACCAACAACACCCCGATCAAACCCACTGAGCAAAAAACCACCAAGCCCCATCAAACCGGACTCACCTCCGGACAGGATTGGATGCAGGTCGTCAACAACTCGATCAGCGAGGTTCAAAAGCCCTCCGCATTGGCGCAGGGATCATTCATCCTCTCCCGATCTGGGAGACTCGTTCCCGCTCCCAATGATCGCTTGATCTTCGTTCCAGACATCGATCAACGAATCCCAGGAGAAGGACCGGTCCTGCTGCTCCCATGTGCCGCACTCGAACGACTCGAAAGTATCTGGGCAAACCAGACCGTCACCGTGTCCGGAGAGATCCTCACCTATCACTCTCGAAACCATCTGCTCATCACCGATTTCTCCCTCGGCACAACCACACCTCAACGGATTCAACCACCTGCGGAACCTGTCGAAGACACTGCGGACGATGAAGCTCCCGAGCAACCCCCGACGCAGCTCGATGAGGATCCCGATGTCATGGATCTGCTCCGCGAACTCGAAACCGAATCCGCGGCTCCATCAGGCGTGCAACTCTCGGACAAGCGTCAACTCCCAATCAACCCATCGCGACAGAGCTTCCAATCCACACAGCTCGAAACCGCTCCGCCTCAACTTGCTCCTGGACTCCGCGAAGGGACGCTGCTGATCCGCAGACCTGCACGCTTGGATCGTGAATCCGACGGATCTTGGATGGCGGTCTTCGACAACGATCAGCAATCCTCCGCAGACGGGATCGAGCTCACCATCCTCCCCTGCGCTCTCCTGATGACGATGGAACAACAAGCGATCCATTTCGGAGACTCCACCAAGTTTGTCGTTTCAGGTCGCGTGTATGTCCACAACAACCGCGGCTACCTGTTGCCGACCTTCTATCAGCGACTGCGCACCTCTGACATCAAGCCTTGGCAATAACCGCCGCTGATATTCGATCCAGCAATAAGAAGAATCAACCGGTTTACGCTGGTGCGTCTTGGCGCGCCATCGGATGGGATGGAGCGGCGTCCACTGCGATCCCCTCGACAGGCGAGTAGCGCGAGCCGTACATCGGGATCTTGTGGTTGACGACCGAGCGTCCGAACATCCCAGCGAGGACCTTTCTGCCAACCAAGATCACAACGAGCATGAACGCGTTTGCCACCATCATTGGGAGCATGCTTGTCCAGCCCATATGGACCATAACCGAGGTGACCACGATCATCAGCAGCCCTGCCGGGATCATCGCGCCCCAGCCGAGCATCATGACCTGGTCGTAGCGGACACGAGGGATGGTCCAACGCAGCGCGATCGCGAAGCAGACAAGCAGCATGGTCTTGCCGACAAACACACCGAACTTGAGCAGCACCGCGATGATGCCGGTCGCTTCGGTGGACAACGCGCCGACCAATGGGATGTCGTACCCACCAAGGAACAGGAGTACAAAGAACGCGCTCCCCGAAACCATGTGGAGGTATTCTGTCAGCGGGAACAGCAAGAACCGCATCGACGAGAACTCGGTGTGGTATCCACCAACAAGCTCTTGCTCCGCTTCAGCATTATCGAACGGCGCTCGTCCTGCTTCAGCAAGCACACAGATGTAAAACAGAATCGCAGGCACTGGGAGCGAAAGGATCAACCACCCGTGCTCACGCTGGTGCATGATGATTTCCGTCGGCATGAACGATCCCGCGATCAGCAAACAGCACAGCAGCGCCAGTCCCATCGGAATTTCATACGAGATCATCTGCGCTGTCGCGCGAAGACCGCCGAGCATGGAGTATTTGTTGTTGGATGCCCAACCACCGATGGTGACGCCGTACGCGCCGACGGATGCAACCGCGAGGAGGTAGATGATCCCGATCGAGACTTCAACACCAGCGATCGCGACATTCTCGCCGCCGATGGTTCCGATCACAGGGAGCGTCAACTCAGGCATATAGAAGTACCCGCCCCAAGGAATAATCACAAAGGTAATCAACGCGGGAACAACCGAGAGCATCGGCGCGAGCGTGAAGAGCACCTTGTCCGCGTTTGGTGGTGTGTAGTCTTCTTTGGTGACCGCTTTGATACCGTCAGCGAGGAGCTGACCAAGACCGAGCATCCCGCGAAGGAATGACAAGAAAGGCAGACCAAAGTCGAACCCGGTCCGGTTTGGACCGATCCGGTCTTGGATGTAAGACGAGAGTTTCCGTTCGATCCAGATAGAGATCGCAGCACATCCCAGCATGACATGAGCACCGATCGCGAGGACGAGCATCGAGGTCAGAAACTGGGCATCAATAAGATCGGTCAGGAAGTCGTTCATGGTGCCTCTACTGTAGCATCCCAGCCCCCACCGGGTCGCACGATGGGTCGTTCTCTGGGAGCTCTTGGTACCCCATCATCGGCTCATCTTCACCATTGACTTCGACACTCGTGATACTCACCGTCCGAGCATCCTTGCGGGACATCAGCACGGAATATTCAGGACAATCGTCCCACCGATGCATCGTGTACCGATCCTGAGACTCCGCCGTGGGATTCCCAGCAACCATCTCCTCAAACAGAGGCACTCGACCCTGAACGAACTCGTCCCCCAACCCTGACGAAGCAATCGCGATCGGCTCAAACGGATCGTCCGGATTCCGGACCACCCCAAGCTCCGTCCCATCCCACTGCACCACCAGCATCCGGACCCCAGACTCTGCAGATTCGATCGCAAATCCCGTAAAGGTCGCGTAGTACGAGAGATCCATCGCTTGGAGCGTCGAAAGCATGGTTTCAAGATCAGGCAACTCAATAAGTGCCAGCGGAATCTCGCCGCGTGATTTGCTCGCGTTTGGATTGGTCTTCTCTGGATTGTTGTAGTTGAGCACCCCAGCGGTCACCCCTTGATCGCTCGTCACGACCCAGGTCCCCCCTGCATCGCTATCCGTCGGATACTGGACCCTGAGTCCGGAATCGAGCGTCCTCCACGCTGGTGGGTACGCCATCCCGCGCGACCGCTGTTCGTCCCTGCTGTGGACCGCGCGGTATCCCCCATCCCCAAACTGAATCACACTGAGCGTACACATTTAAGAAGAAGCCAATCCGGATTCGTAGTTGATGGTCGAGGGCGCGGTCCCGAAGCATGGATCAAGCTCAAGATCGTGCTCACCCGCGATTGCTTTGAGGATCGCGTTGTGGTGGATCGCGTGATGGAGCGCGAAGAAGATCTCGCGTGCACGCGTCGTTCCCAGATCCGCACACTGTCCATCCCCGGAGCACATGACCTGCGCGGTCATCGCGACCGTCAGATCGTCTTCCGTCAGCTCTGTAAGCGCACTGCGGAGAGCCGCGATTTCTTGGAGAGCCGAGTCGCGATTGCTCTCGACATCAACCCCGCGCTGACGGTGGTCGTAATCGATTTTGTCGCTCGGCTGCGTCATGATCGAGGCGCGAAAGTGATCGAGCGTGTGACGGATGTGCTTGCCTGCAGTGCCTGCTTTGAAGATCCGGGAAGTCTGTGCGTACTGCTCATCGGAGAGGCATCCGATGTACCCAACCAACTGCTCCAATATCGCATCGCCCGCATGGACTACATTGAACACCGACATCACCATCTCCAAAAATAAGGAATTTCGCTTATTTCAGTATAGAAAACGCATCGTTGTGTATCAAACTGTTTGAAAAACTGATCTAAATCTGCGCCGCTTCGAGCACTTCACCCAGTATTTCTCGATGATTGGCGCATCTTGGGCACTTGTGCTGCCCTCCGAGTTTGCCTTTCTTGTCGAGCCAGCGATGAAAAGTCCCGTCAGGCAGAACTGTAATCGTTGGCTCACTCATCCCAAGAGAATCGGACCGTTTGGTGTTGTAATCCACATTCGCCGCTTTGATCGTGTCGTCAAAGACCTTCCCAAACAACGCGATTTGCTCCGCATTGGGTAGCTGTTCAAACTCCACGGCAACTTCCAAACCAGCGCGATTCGTCTGTGATGGATACACCGGCGCTGCGGTGAACTCGCCGATCGTCACGCCTGCTGCTTTGGATGCGGCGCTCACGCCGTCCTCGATGTGCTCACCGATCAGATTCTCACCGAATGCGTTGATGAAGTGTCGGTGCCGACCCACAATGCGGAGTCTTGCTGGACCGTCCCCACCCTTTCCATCAAATCCATCGGGGATCGTATCGAACTCGACGACATCGCCGATGATGTACCGCCACAATCCAGCATTCGTGCTCATCACCACGACATACTGCGTGCCCTTCTCGACTTCCCAGCATGAGAGCACCTCTGGGTTCTCATCATCAATCTGATCGCGTGGAACGAACTCATAGAAAGTCCCGTTGTCCACGAGCAAACGCATCCCAAGCTCATCGGCGCGATCCTGCATCGCGATGAACCCCTCGGACGCTGGGTACAACTCTTGCCTGCACGGGAAATCGATCTCTGAATCACCAGAAAACGCAATGCTCATCCGCTCAACAAACGGCGTGTAGTTCACACCGCCATGCACAAACACTTCGAGGTTCGGCCAAACATCCCTCGCGCAGGTCGCTTTGATCCCGCGCTCGTTGGCAAGCTCGATCACGCGATCAATCAGTACCAGCGCCCAACTCGGCATCCCTGAGATAAACCGGATGTCCTGATCAATCGACAGCTGCGCCATCGCTTCAATCTTGTCAGGCCAATGGCTCATGAGCGCCACCTCAGGACCTGGCGAATAAATCGTTGACAACGGCCACTTAATCAACGGCGTTACCAATCCCGAAAGATCTCCCGTCGCGATCCCGTGCTCGTTGTAATCCAGATCCGTCGATCCGCCGAGGAATAAGCATCTTCCGCCCATCATCCGCTCGGGATGCACGCCTCGATTGATCAGGTGAGCGAAAATATCCAGCGAAGCGAGGTAGTTGGAACGGAACATTTCCTCGCTAACCGGGATGTATTTATCACCTGCCGTCGTCCCAGAGGTCTGCGCAAAGTGCCCAACACGACCAGGCCAAAGCACATCGGATTCCCCTCGCTCGCGCATCGCCTCGATGTGATCCTTAAACACATACCAATCGTTGATCGGAAGCGCCGCTCTGTACGCGCGGATCATCTCAGCGTCGTCCTGAATTGCCGCGATGGACGCAAACCGGTGCTGCTTGCCGAACACGGTCTGCGCACTCGCTTTGAGATTCTTGCGGAGCTGTTCGCTCTGGATGCTGCAGGTCGAACGCTGCCAATATTCAAGATCGTTGAGTTTGCGACGACGGCGCTCAACACGCGCACGCAGCGCCAGACCGACCGCGCTGGTCATCGAATACGGCGCGTTGGGGGTGGGGGCACGCATGACTCCGCTGCTCACGAATCGGCCCCGCTCGGGAACCCTTGTTTATCAAAGAACGCGTGCATCGCTTCAGCGAAAGGCCCCGGCGCTTCGATCATCGGTGCGTGACCACAGTTCTCGATCCAGAACAACTCCGCGTTCGGCATGAGCTCCGTAAACCCTTGTCCCGCACTCGGAGGGGTGACCACATCTTCCTTGCCCCAGATCAGCAGCGTCGGATGTTCGATCTCCCCAAGATCATCCGCCATGCTGTCGCGCCGAGCGCTCTTGGAGAGCTTGACCATCGCACGCGCCCCGCCTCGCTCGTTGAGCAGCGTAAAGGCGCGATCGACATCACCCGGATCCATAAACGATTTGTCGTAGAACAGCTCGCCGATCTTCTCGACCAGCCATTCGCGTGTCGGACGCACAGGTGCGCCCTTGACAACGGTCCGCTCGATCAATCCCGATGATCCCGCGAGGACCAATGACTTGACCAACTCAGGACGCTCGTGCGCCACGCGGAGCGCGACATGACCACCGAACGAGTTGCCCACCAATACCACAGGCTCATCAAAGTGCTTGTCAATGAACTGCATCGTCATCGCGGAGACCGCTTGGATCGAGCAATCCGACTTCCGCAACGAGAGCAGAGGCATCTCGAGTGTCACGCATCGTGCACGAGTGGACAACGATCGAACGACTAACTCCCAGTGCTCATTGAGACCCACCAAGCCGTGCAGGAACACCACAGGCGTTCCTGTTCCACACTCAACAACATCCGCAACAATCTGCTTCCCGCTCATCCCATTGAGCGAGACTTCAGACTTGACCACGCCTGTGCGTTGGCTCGAATTGGATGAATTCGCATGCGCTGTACTCAAGGTGGATACTCCTGTGCGGGATTGGACACAACCAAACCCGTGCTTCCTGTTGTTAGGAAACACTTGCTTCACATTCAATCTTAGAACCCACGCAACCCCCAGCCAACTTATCTCACCAAATCCGGACCAAAAGAGCCTTTAGGGTGTCATTGACGCGGATTGTTCCACAACTCGGCCATCTATCAAGCGGATTGTGCGATCCGCGCGAGCCGCGATCCGCTCATCGTGGGTCACCATGACCATGGTCAATCCCGTATCGGATTGGAGCTCAGCGAGGACTTCGAGAATTGATTCACCCGTCTTGAGATCAAGATTCCCTGTCGGCTCATCAGCAAGAAGCAGTGCGGGTTCATTGATCAGTGCGCGAGCGATCGCGACGCGTTGTCGCTCACCGCCGGACAGCTCCGCGGGACGGTGCCGCATCCGATCACTCAAACCGAACCGATCGAGCAGTTCCTTGGCGCGTTTCTCGACATCCTTACGATGCTTGCCGTACGCGAAGCGTCCGTAGCGGATCATCGATCCCACACAGATGTTCTGCATGATGTCGAGCTCAGGGAGCAGGTGATAGAACTGGAACACAAACCCCACTTCCGTCGAGCGGTAGTGGTTGAGTCCCTTGGGTCCCATGTCGGTAATGACGCGATCGCCATAGACAATGGATGCGGGTTGCTCGGGATACTTATCGGGACGATCCAGACCACCGATCAGGTGCATCAGCGTGCTCTTTCCCGAGCCCGATGCTCCGAGGATGGTGATCCATTCTTTGTGACCGACTGTTAGATCCACGCCGTGCAAGACAGGCACCTTGACGCGCCCGAGCCGATAGGTCTTGCGGACATTCCTCACTTCAAGAATGGATGCAGTCGCTGGCTGGCTCATTATTCGAACCTCAACGCTTTGACAGGGTCCATCCGCGCACTGTGGAACGCAGGGATCAGCGATCCGAGCACACAGGTCAGCACGCCGACGACGAACACGATGATCGCTTTCGCAAGATCAACCTCATGCGGGATCTCGATGAAGTAGTAAGTTCTGGGGTCCCAGATCACAAGATTGAAAGTCCGACCGAGCCAATCGTGGATGCCGTTGATGTTGACCACCACCGCATACCCAGCCGCGGTTCCAAACACGGCTCCAATCAACCCAATCGCCGTCCCATACCGGATCCACAACCACGCAACGCCGGGAGTCGAAGCACCCAGAGCACGCAGAATTCCGATGTCTTTGGTCTTCTCCGACACCATCGACCAGAAGATCGCAAGCACAAGGAACACGCTCGTGAACGACACGATCCCGAAGATGAAGAGGACCAATCCCGTCTCCTTCTTCACCGCATTGATCATCGTCGCGTTGAGTTCTTCCCATGTCCGCACCTGGTTCTCCATCGAGAAAGTGCTGGGGACTTCGCCGACATGCTTTGCTTCAAAGTCGGTGTAGATTTCAAAGACGCGATCGCGGACCGCCGCGAGCTGCGTGCCTTCAACAGCTCGGACCAACACCGTCGTTACCCGCGCCGGATCGATCCCGATGACCTCGCTGAGTTTGGGTCTGCGTTGTCCAGTGACCGGATCAATCTCTGTTGCAAATGGATTTTCGACCATCTCAACCTTCCGTGCCTCGTTCAGACGCAGCATCTCCTGCATCACACCCAAAGGCACAAAGATGGTCGATTGATCAATCTCAAAGATCCCCGATTGGAACTCGTTGGCAATCGGAATCGTCCGCGTCACCGGATTGACTGGTTTCCCCGTCGAATCCAAAGAAAGCACCGTCAACCCAATCGGATCACCCGTCGGCATAAACCCAGGAACCCGCTCGATCCCACCATCGGGAGTCGCGCGGATCCCGTACGCACGCGGATCGTAAATCCCGTCAGGGGTCCTGATATTGAGCCCAGTCACCTCAACCCCGAGCACTCCCGCTTGTTCCGTGATCCCGGATTCGGTATTGAGCCGAGTGAGCGACATCGCGTTGGACTCGAACATCTCCATCGCGCCGGCAAACTGTGGATCAAGACGGATATCCGACCCATCCCGATCCTTCGCGGTCGGTTCGTCGATCGGTTTCCACCAGATCGTGTCCTCGTAGTTCGTCACACGGTTATAGCTCTGCGGATCGATCCCCTTGATCGTGATCAGTTCGATCCGATCGTCAGGCAGCTGGATCAACCCAAAGGTCTCAATCACAGGCGTCGCACCCTCGATCATCGGGTCCGCTTCGAGCATCTCGATCAGCTCGTCGTAATACGCAAACCCGACATTGGGCCAGGTGATCGTCACATCGCCGATCAGCGATCTCCCCGAGTTCACCAGCGTTTTGAGGAACCCCCCCATCACCGACCATGTAATGAGGATCGTCGCGACCGACAGCATCACCGCGAGCATCGCGAGGATGGGCATGAGTTTGCTCGTCAGGTATTTTTTGGTCAGCAGCGCTTGGTACACACGCGAGTGTAGTCAACCTTCATACCCAAGGTTGCACAACGAGCCGCTTCCCCAGTTCTCCAACACCCATTCGAGACCAGCCGCTACCGATCCCAGCGATTGTTCGAGCGATCCACATCCGGGAGCAGCTCATGCGGATCAATCGTGATTGAATCGATCCGCTTGCCTCCGGTCCGGATCCCCGCGTTCCAACGCGTGGTCACATGCCAGACCTCGACCGGGAGTGTCAGCTCCTCCGTCGTGCCGTCCGTGTAGATTACCCGCATCGGGACAGGCATGACCATCTCCCCAAGCGAGTCAATCGCGACGATGACCACATCGTTCTCCGCTTCCTTCGCATCCACGACCGCAAAGTCCAGCGCCATCGGCTCAACAAACCACCCGCGCCAGAACCAGTCGAGTTCCATCCCCGACGCATCCTCCATCGTCCGGAAGAAATCGCTCGGCTGCGGATGCTTGAACGCCCACCAATCGACATATTGCGAGAACGCATCATCAAACCGCTCAACACCAAGCACCACCTCACGGAGCAGATACAACCCAAGCCCGGTCTTCCGATACATCAGCCGGCCCAACCATCTTGGCCAACCACGATCCGGCGCGGTCATGATCGGCTGCGGATTGTGCGCCGAGCACATATCGAGCGTCTGCTGCATTGCCCGCTTGACATCCGGCTTCTTCCCGTACCATGCCGCTTTCGAGTAGATGTTGATAAAGGTGTTGAACCCCTCGTCTTGCCACATGTATCGGCGCTCATCGGAGTTCACCAGCATCGGGAACCAGTTGTGACCGACCTCGTGATCCGTCACTCCGAACAATCCTTCCGGATTGGTCCGTGAGCCGCAGAAAATAATCCCGGGATATTCCATCCCGCCTTCTGGACCATTGATGTTGCTCATCACCGGATACGGATACGGGAACAACCAATCGGAATAGAACTCGATCGAGTGCTTGATGTACCGCGTCGATCCGCCGTCCTTGTCATCATTGCCCCAGACCTCCGCTTCCACTGGGAACATCGACTGACAACGGACACTCCGCTGCGTCCCATCGCGATCCGTAATCGTCGCTTTGCACGCATCCCACATAAACGCTGGAGACGCGGCCCAAGCGAATGTCCGCGCGTTGTCAATCTCGAACTCCCATGTCAACGGACCATCACCCGCAGGACGGATCGCGTCCGTCCCGATCTCATCCTCAGTGACAATCCACACCGGTTCATCACTCTGGTCCGCTTGCGCAAGGCGCGATTGCTGCTCTGCAGTCAGCACCGCTTCCGGATTCGTGTGCATCCCAGAACCTGCAACAAGATAGTTTCGAGGCACAGTAATCGACACATCGAAATCCCCAAAGTCCGTATAGAATTCACCAGACCCAAGATACGGCAGCGTGTTCCAACCATTGACATCGTCGTACTTGCACACATGCGGGAACCACTGCGCCAGCTCATAAATCTTCCCATCCGCAACCGTCTCCATCCCCATCCTTCGAAGCGCGGGAGGGACTCGGAACGAGAAATCAATCTCAAATTCGAACACCTCACCCGGACGGATCGGACGCTCGAGTTCGAGCTTCCCGAGCGTGTCGTATCGAACGAGATTCAGATCACGCCCGTTCGTCTGGACGCGCGAGATTGTGTATCCACCATCGAACTCGTAATCGAGCATCTTCATCACTGAGCCGGGGGTTCGGGATTGTGATCCGATCGATTCCAATCGAAACATGTTCTGTTCCAACTGGATCCACATGTAATCCAACTCATGAGGCGAGTTGTTGAAATACCGGATCGCCATCGAAGCACTGACCGAATCTGTCGTGTCATCGAGCACCGCGTCGATCTCGTAATCGCACCGCTGCTGCCAGTATCCGGGACCGGGTTTGCCTGATCCCAGGCGCTGCTCGTTGGGAGTTGGCAACTCGAGATCACGGAACACATTGTTCCCAAATGCCCCACCCGTCCGTCGAAAGTTCTCATCAACAGCACCGACAGAGTTCAGATTCGCGTCCGCGCGTGACGCAATCGACTGCATCCCGCCGCTGCTTGCACACCCAGTTGCAAACAACATCCCCGCTCCGAAGCCACACACCAACACAACCAAGACACGATGTCCAGCAGATCCGATCGAGAGAACAGCCATCAGTTCGCTCCTTCAATTTAGTTCAGCGACACTGAAGCGCACGCTTGTAGATTTTGACAGAGAAGTCACTCGGAAGGATATGAAGTGCATCACTGCAGAATCCACCCCAATAAAACCGCGCTGGTCCGACCACCACATCGGACCTGCGCCAGAGCATGCTCGATCACCATCTAGACGCGACGGTCCAACAAACGGTACTGCACGGCTTCCCCGACATGCTCAGGTTTCACATCCTCGCTCCCAGAGACATCCGCGATCGTCCTTGAAACCCTGCGAACCTTGTCGTACCCACGCGCGCTCAATCCCAGTTGTGTCATCGCTTGCTCCAACAACACACGCGCCGGATCACTCAGCTGCATCATCTCATCAAGTTGTGCGCCTCGGAGCTGTGCGTTGACGATCGTTCCTTGCCTGCGATGCATGATTGATCGCGCATCGAGCACCTGTTTCCGCATCATCTCAGTCGTCGATCCCGTCGCTTTCTTGCTCAGTTCCCCCCAAGGCACCGCCGGTGCTTCCACATGCAGATCAATCCGGTCCATCAACGGCCCAGAAATCTTCGACAAATACCGATCCATCTCCCGTTGTCCCGCTTCTCCAGGAGCGATGTCGCCGCGTGGTGTCGGATTCATCGCCGCGACGAGCATGAAACTCGCCGGGAACTTGACCGTCCCGTGCGCCCGCGCGATCGTCACCACGCGATCTTCCAACGGCTGACGCATCGTTTCGAGCACCAGCCTCGGAAACTCAGGAAGCTCATCAAGAAACAACACCCCATGATGCGAGAGCGAAATCTCCCCAGCGCGAGGCACAATCCCACCACCCACAATCGCGGGACTGCTCGCGGTATGGTGCGGCATCCGCACCGGCCGACTCGTGATCAACCCCGCATCCGAATCGAGCAACCCAGACGAAGAATAAATCCGCGTGACCTCCACCGCCTCTTCAGGAGACAACGGCGGCAAAATCCCAGGAAGCGCCTTGGCCATCATCGTTTTGCCTGTGCCTGCAGGACCGATCATCACAATATTGTGCTGACCCGCCGCCGCGATGACCAGCGCTCGCTTGACGGATTCCTGCCCTTTGATCTCCCCAAAATCCACCGACGCCGACGACCGCTGCAGCATCCCCGCGACATCAATCGGAGGCGTCGGCTCCAGCGCAAGCCCGCCGTTGAACAGCCCCACCACTTGCGCCAAAGACGACACCCCGAACACCCGGACCCCATCCACCACCGCCGCCTCGCTCGCGTTCGCGTCGGGAACAATCACCGCATCGAGCCCCATCGATTTGGCAAGCGACGCCATCGCGATCACGCCACGGATCGGACGCACGCGCCCATCAAGCGCCAGCTCTCCCGCGATCAAAACCGATCGCGGATCAAGACCAAACAGCTCTTCCGATGCTTCGCCTTCACCGCCGCGCCAGTCCTCACCGCCACCACCCGCCGGCACACCCATCGGGACACGAACCGGCACGCGCTGCTGAATCACCCCCTGAGCAATCAGCACCCCAATCGCGATCGGAAGGTCATACGCTGGCCCTTCCTTTCGCACATTCGCCGGCGCGAGATTGATCAGCGTCCGGCCGCGAGGCATCGGGTACCCCGAGTTGCCCATCGCGGATCGCACCCGCTCAAGCGACTCACGAACCGCCGCATCCGGGAGACCCACCACGGTCTCTTTCTGGAGCTGCGTATCGTCGAGATCGGTCTCGATTTCGCACACGGAGGCATCAATGCCCGACAGTATGAAGCTGCGTACTTTGGGTATCATTTCCGGATATTACCAAACACAACCCGGACTGTCAAATGGTTTGTTCGGATTCTGATTGAGCCGTGTATATCCCGAATATATCCACATAAACCCCGCTATTGAACCCGAATCGAGGATCACGCCCACTATTCGTCGAGCCGATACAGACACGCCACACACGCCATGTACCGCTCGGTTTCTGGAGAGTCGCGTTCGTCGATTTTGGTAAACCCGCATCTTTCCAGCATTCTGCGGGATCCAGTATTTGATTTGGCAACATGAGCAAACAATGGCCGAGTGTTCTCCACTTCAAGGAACGCCAAGAGTGCTCTCGTCCCGATCCCCTTCCCCCAATACTCTTGAGCGATCAGGTACCCCACCTGCGTCTCGCGATCGAAAGGGAAGCTGTTGATGCACCCAACGATCTGCGCGTCACACTCAATCAACCGGGTCACGGTCCCCTCGCCGTGAAGCATCTGTGCCCACTGCGTCTCATAGTCTTCACGCGAGCGAGGCAGAACTTTCGCCATCTCATTGGCAACCGGATTTTGCGTGAGCGCAAACACAGTCTCGAAATCTTCATTCCTCGGCTCGCGCAGTTCGACATGTCCCGCTGAACCGGTCATGCCGCCGACACGACGCCGGTTGATTGCGAGTTCATCGTCGGGATCATCGACGCGATCGCGCGGATGACTTCCTGACGCGAGGTGGATCTCCGAGCATCATCCAAACGATCAATCAACTCGTCCATCGAATCAATAAACCACGCGGCATCCTCGTTGAATCGTGCGATCCCGGGATGCGCCGTCGCGGTGAGTTCTTCCGCGTCGTAGCTCAGTTCCTCGTGCAGCTTCTCGCCCGGACGCGAACCGGTCAGAATGATCGGCACCTGCTCCGGTGAATGCGCCCCATCAGCAGGCGCTCCGATCAAAGGCGAATACCCGCACGCACGAACAAACCGCTGCGCCAGCGTAAAGATATTGATCGGCTGGCTCATGTCCAGCACGAACACCTCGCCCGACTGATCGTCCACCATCCCGCTCATCGAACCCGCCTGCAGCACAAGCGTCGCGGCTTCAGGGATCGTCATGAAATACCGCGTCATCCGTTCATCGGTCACCGTGATCGGCCGACCCGCGCTGATCTGGTCCGCCCAGATCTCCAGCACACTGCACGCCGAACCCAGCACATTGCCAAACCGCACCATGCTGAGCTTGGTCTCGCTGCCGGGGATTGATTGCACCTGTGATGCGAGGGACTGGGTGTACATCTCCGCGATGCGCTTGGTCGCGCCCATCACATTGACCGGGTTTACCGCTTTGTCCGAAGAAATCAGCACAAAACGGTCCACCCCCGTCGCGACACACGCATCCGCGATCGACTTGGTCCCAAACACATTGTTCGTCACGGCGTGCGCTGGATGGTCTTCCATCAAAGGCACATGCTTGTGCGCCGCCGCATGCAAAACAACCTCAGGCCCCCACCGCTCCAGGTGAGAAAGCGTCGTCGAAGCGTCCACCACATCATGCAGAATCGCGACCCGCTCAATCTCGGGATGGATCTCTTTGAGCCAACGATCAACCCCAAACAACGCGTTCTCTGAGCGTTCCATCAGCACAATCCGCGAAGGACCAAAGCTCGCGATCTGTTTCACAAGCTCTGAACCGATCGAACCACCCGCGCCGGTCACCAGCACACATTTTTCGGTGATGTTCTCGCCAACAAGCTCACGATCAATCCCGTGCGCTTCGCGTCCGACGAGTTTCCCCAGATCAATCTTATTGGAAGGCAACTGCACACTCGCGTTGTTGGTCACCGCCGGCGCGCTGTTGAGCAGTTCGTCCATCGGGGTCACAAACCGCTCGATGACACCCGTCCGCTGAAGCTCCGTACTGATTGTCCGCCATTGATCGCGATGCGCCGCCGGGAGCGACACAATCGCCTGCGCCACGCTCGCGGCACTGCACACCTGACCAATCGCCTCCACCCGGCCCAACACCGAAAGGCCGTTGATCTCCTTGATCCCAGGATCCGCATCAACCAGGATCACCCCAACAAGCGCGGGAGGATCCGCGACCAGCCCGACCTGCTTGGACAGCAACGCCGCGCTCTCAGGGGTTCCGATGATCAATGTCCGCAGTGGAGTCCGTCTATTCATAGATCCTCTATCGACCAAGCCCCCCCAACAAAGCCACCAAATCGCCCATTCCCTCGACAGACCCGCATGATCGCGTGTATGCTCAACCCATGATCACCCGATTGACCGCATCCCTCGAATCCATCACACGCGAATCCATCCCCATCGCGACCCTGCTCCCATCCCCGAACCTCGCGATCGAAGCATTGATCCCAACATATCTCGCGGACACGCTCGAATCCAAAATCGGCACCAAGATCACCCTCCACACCAAAACCCTCCTCGAAGCGCAAGGACAAGGCACCAGCTTCGTCCCAAGACTCATCGGGTTCGGATCCGCCGACGAACGCTCCTTTTTTGAAACATTCACCTCCGTCAAAGGCGTTGGGACACGCAAAGCACTCCGGGCGCTCACAGAGCAACCCTCGACCATCGCGGCCCTCATCATCGCCAAGGACGCCAAATCCCTCACCAAACTCCCCGAGATCGGCAAACGCACCGCTGAGACGGTCATCGCTGAACTGACAGGCAAGGTCGAGAAATACGCCGGCGAAGCGATCATGTCCGGCTCATTGACCCCCGCATCCACCATCGAGCCGACATTCTCCTCCGGCCCCGCGTCCGAAGCGGTTTCTGCGCTCATGGCGCTGGGTGAATCCCGCGTAGAAGCGGCAAGAAAGGTCGAGATCGTGCTGGGTCGGCTCGGCCAAGACGCCGATACGGATACCATTGTCCAAGCCGTCTTCGCGGGCGGGTAATCCGATCGTTCTGACCCCCAGAGCAGACTCCTCGAAGGAATCCATCAGTTATGCGCTACGCAATGATTATGGCCGGCGGCTCCGGCACCCGGCTTTGGCCCATGTCCCGCGACGGACAACCCAAACAACTCATCAAGTTCATTCATGAGGGAGACAAGACCGTCTCCCTCCTCGAAATCGCCGCCAACCGCGCCTCCAAGCTCGTCCCAAACGACAAACAGTACATCTGTACCGGAGAGCGATACCGCACCCAGATCCGCGAGGGTCTCCCATCATTCGATGATGCCCACATCCTTGGTGAACCCCAACCCCGCGACACCGTCAACGCTGTCGCGTTCGCCGCCGCGGTCTTCGCGAAGGAAAACCCCGACGCGATCTTCAGCGTGCTCACCGCTGACCAGCTCATCGAACCTGCTGAAACATTCAACAGCGCGATGGACCTCGGATACAAACTCGTCGAAGAGGATCCATCCCGCCTCGTCACCTTCGGGATCAAACCAGATCACCCCGCGACCGGCTACGGCTACATCGAGCACGGACAACCACTCGAAGGCACCGATGGACAAGCGTTCAAAGTCGCACGCTTCATTGAAAAACCACCGCTGGAAAAAGCCGAGGCGTATGTCAACTCTGGACGCTACGACTGGAACGCAGGCATGTTCGTCTTCCACGCGGGAACCTTCCTCAAGCTCTACGAACGCTTCATGCCCCAAAACGCAGAGCTCATCAAGCACCTCTCAGAAGCATGGGGCACAGACAAACAACAAGAAGTCCTCGACGACATCTACCCCAAGCTCGACAAAACCTCCGTTGACTACGGCATCATGGAACCCGCCGCTAACGAATCCGATGTCTCCATCGTCGGCGTCAAAATGGAAATCACTTGGCTCGATGTCGGATCGTGGCCCGCATACGGCGAAACCCTCGATGCGGACTCCAACAACAACAAAGCCGCGGGTGTCAACATCGCGACCTTCGATTCCAAAGACAACATCGTCATCGGAGAAACCGACTCCAACCACACCATCGCACTCATCGGCTGCGACGACCTCATCGTCATCCGCACCGACCGCGCCACCCTCGTCGTCCCCAAAGACCGCGCCCAAGACATCAAGAAACTCCACGACCAACTCCCGACCGAGTTGAAATAAACCACCCATGCGCATCCTCGCGATCGATCTCGGCGACCAACGAACAGGCTTAGCACGCGCCGACCGGATCACCAACATCGCATCCCCAGCAGGACTGGTCGAAGTCCCGATCGACCACGACCAAGGAAACCGCCTCCTCGATGCGCTCAAAGCCCACATCACCCCCGAACCGATGAACGCGGAGATCATCATCGGGATGCCGTTGAATATGGACGACACGATTGGTCCGCGCGCCAAACTCGTCAAAGCGTTTGCTCAGCGACTTTCAGACTGCACCAATCGTCCCATCATCCTCGTCGATGAGCGCCGGACCTCCGTCGCCGCGGATGGGAAGATGTCCCAGACCGGGCTGACACACAAACAAAAAAAGATGCGACGCGACGCGATCGCCGCCGCCGCGATCGCTGAAGCGTACCTCAGCGACCCCGATTCGATCATCGAGACGCTGAATCCAGCAGGCTAATCCGCCAGCGAATCTGTCAGGAACGCAACAATCCAGCGGTCCATGCGTTGAATAGGATGTAGGACACGCTCGCGAAGGATTTTTACATGCTCCACACCATCATCATGCTCTGCGCTCTCTCCGTCCAGCCGGATGTCCAAACAACCGATCAGGCACCCACCCCAACTACCGTTGCAACCAATCCAGCAGCAAGCCCAGCCCGCGCCTTCATGGAATCCCTCGCCAAAACCGACGAGTCGATCAACACCATGACGGGGCAGGTCCAGTACACCATCATCCAAGCGCTCGAATCCGACCTCCAAAAACGGATCGGCAACCTCTACCTCACGACCGATCACGAGAGCGGCCAGCGTGGTTATGCCGTGCGTTTCAACTCGCTCCAACTCGACAACCGATTGTCGGACATCCGCGAGCACTACATCTTCGATGGACGCTGGTTCGTCGAGCGTCTCCCGGATCAGAAGCAGTTCAACAAGCGCGAGCTTGTTGCCGCGGATGAACAGCTCGATCCGATGGAACTGATGCGCGAAGCACCGTTCTGGGTCTCGCTCGGACGTAACACGGATCGAGTCTTCGAGTCCTACAACATCGATCTCCTCGACCGCACCGACGGACTCGCAAACAACCCAGACTTCCCCGAACTCAGCTTCCTCATCGAAACCGTCGAAGACTCCCAACAAATCAAACTCTCCCCAAAGCCAGGCTCAGGATTCGAAGATGATTGGGAATGGGTCCGCATCTGGTTCAACTCCGCTACCAACCTCCCGATGCTCTATGTCAAAGCGGACTGGTCCGGAGATCTCCAGATCGTCCAGCTCTTTGATGTCAAAACCAACACCGAGCTTGATCCAAGACTCTTCGACACCACCACCCCACCACCCGAATCAGGATGGAAATCTCAGATCTCCCCTTGGCGCGGAGATGCGGACACCACCGTCAACTCCCAGACGATCCAGTACGAGGTCATCGAGCAAACACCATGATGACCCGCACGCTGTTCGCACTCATCACATTCGCAGGCACCACGCTCTCGACGACCGCTCTCGCCCAACCTATTGAGCCGGTCAATCCAGAAGACCGCGCGATCCGCATCCAGCATCCCGACCAAAAACAAATCCAACAGCTCGCGCAAGCGGTCCAAGACCGACTCATCGCCACCTACCTCACCGATCAAGAACGCGCCCACCTCCGCGTCATCCACGGCCAATGGACCGAGGAAGACCTCAACAACCCCACGCTCGCGCCGCAGATCGCACTCGACATCGGGGACCTCTCCAACCCCATCTTCGACGATCCAGCAACCCCAATCCCAGCACGCGCCTGGTCCAAACTCCGATCCGGACTCCCTACGCAATCGCTCGAACTTATCGACCAGGTCCAGACCTCAACCATCGAGACCATGCTCATCCGTGCATCGTCCCTCGAACTCCTCGGAGAGCGTGAAGACGCAATCACCGAGCTCGAGTCCATCGAAACCCAGCTCGCAAACCAACAGCTCGACAACGCGAGCGACTTCGCGCTGGGATGCGAAGCGCTCATCAAACTCACCCGCCTGCGTTCCCCAGTCGTCAGCGCCAAGTCCGACTACGAAGCGATCGAATCACTCATCGCCCACGCGCGCGACCGAGTCGATCGTCTCGACTGGACGCTCCGCATGGTTGAAGCGAACCTGCTCTACGAGCACCACAACCTCGGAGAGGCGCACGCCGCCGCGGTTGAAGCGCTGCGCCTGAACCCGCGTGCTGTAGAACCGATGCTCCTGCTGGGTCACATCGCCGTCGATGGATTCGACTTCGACACTGCAGAGAAGTTCGCTGAAGGACTCGACGCACGCGCTGCATCGTTTGCGATCCCGGACTTGGATGATGATTCTGAGTTTGAACCCGAGATCAGTCCAGGCGGCGCGATCATCCGCGCACGCATCGCGCTGCGTAGGAAAGACCCCGAAGGCGCGGAACAATCGCTTGATCCAGCACTCGACCGATTCCCCAACCACCCAACCCTGCGCGCGCTCGAAGCGTCCGCCGCCGCTGCGGGATACCGGGTCTCGTCCACCAACCGACTGCTCGAACGCTTCAACGACGATTTCCCAAACTCCCCCATCGCCGCCGTGTGGGTGGGCCGGACCTTGTCGGATTCGCGTCAGTACCCCCAAGCCGCGGAAGTCCTGCGCCGAGCGATCGACCTATCGCCAAACTGGGGCGAGCCAAGACTCCAACTCGGACTCATGCTCGTCCAAGCGGGGAAGGACTTCGAAGCAAAGAACGCGCTGACCGATGCGATCGCGCTCGACCCCTTCAACCTCCGCGCCCAGAACTCCCTCAGACTCCTCACCGAACTGGCAACCTACGAAACCATCGAAACCGAGCACTTCACCATCCGCTACAAGCAAGGCCAAGACGAGATCCTCGCACAAGAAATGCCCGAGATTCTCGAAGCGATCCACACCCGCGTCTGTTCCGATCTTCCGGGAGGGATGAACCACGAACCAACAGAGAAAACCATCATCGAGCTGATGCCCAACCACGAATGGTTCGCCGTGCGCATCGGAGGCATGCCCTCCATCCACACGATGGCGGCATCCACTGGACCGGTCATCGCCTTCGAATCCCCACGCGAAGGACCCAAGTCCACCGCGGGACACTACGACTGGGCGCGCGTCCTTCAACACGAGTACACCCACACCGTCAACCTCTCGCGCACACGCAACCGCGTCATCCACTGGATGACCGAAGCGAACGCGGTCTTCAACGAGGACGCGCCCCGCGACCAAACCCAGTGGGCACTGCTCGAAAACGCCACGCGCGCCGACGACCTCTTTGATCTCGATTCGATCGACATCGCGTTCGTGCGTCCAGAGAAACCATCCGACCGCTCCCTTGCGTATGCCCAAGGCGCGTGGATGTTCGAGTACATCGTTGAACGCTACGGACCAATCGCACCCCGCGACATCATGGACGCATCCACCACTGGACGCTCCGCGCCCGAAGCGTTCGAGCAGGTCCTCGGACTCACCCAGTCCGAGTTCATGGACGCCTTCACCAAATGGGCCAAAGAAGACCTCCGATCCCACGGCCTGCTCGCCGCCGACGACCTTCCGACCCTCGAAGAACTCCTCGGAGACCTCAGCAACGGACTCCCATCCATCTCCAAGCTCGATGAACTCCTCGAGCAATACCCCTCCCACCCAGACCTCCTCAACCTCCGCCTGGGAATCGCGCTCGCGCTCGAAGGCGACACGCTCGGAGACGAACAAATCCGACTGCTTGAACACGCGATCCTCATCCGTCCAGAAGACGAAATGCCCCACAAACGACTCGCGCGTCACTACCTCGCGAGCGAATCGTTCGACGACCAAGCTCGCGCCATCCCCCACCTCGAATACCTTGATGTTCGAGAGGTCCATTCCAACGCGTACGCGAATCAACTCGCCGAGCTGTATGCACAGTCTGGGAACCCAGCGCGCGCACTGAGCAAAGCGATCCGCGCCACACGCATCGCCCCCTTCGAAGCTCCCGCGAGAGAGCAAGCCGCACGCATGGCGATGATCGCCAATGACCTGGATCAAGCGGAACACCAACTCAACGCACTCATCACCCTCGAACCAGACCGCGAGATCCACTCGCGCCGTCTTCAAGCGCTCCAATCCATGCGAGATGGTTCAAACTAATGCACGAGTAAACTTCTTACGGGCAACCGCTCGAAAACGCGCCAAGAAACGCAGAGACATCCAAGAAGTTCAATGAACCATCTTCGGTAAAGTCCGCGATCAACGAACCCGATCCGAACGCTTGCAAAAACGCAGAGACATCGAGAAAGTTCAGCGATCCATCCCCAGTCAGATCCGCTGGACACCCAATCACGCTCGAAGCGTCGTAGATATACGCTGCACCTGAAGTGGTCCCATTCCCAGCATCGAATCGCGCGCCGACCACAACCGATTCCCCTTCAATCGCCACCGCTCCCCCGAACTCATCATCCACACCTTCAATCCGATCCTCCAACAGTTCAGCGATCTGATCCCCGTTGTTTGCATCAAAGAGGTATGCGTGCCGTTGATTGAGCGCTCCGTCCCCCGGCGCTCCCGCGACAACGATCCCGTTGTTGATTGCAACCGATCCACCAAGCCCATCCCCCTCTACAAGAACATCCGGCGTGATCTTGCGGAGCTGCGATCCCGTTGTCGCGTCGAACACATACACCGCGCCGGATCGGAACACCCCAGCATGCGCCGCTCTTGGTGCACCCACAACAACCAGACCTCCATCGATCGCAACCGCTGATCCAAAGAGATCCCCTGAAGCCCCATCAGCCGCGATCAGTTTCGATACCTGCATCCCTGTTGAGACATCAAACACATACGCGGACCCCGAGCTGTTCCCATTGTCATCATCGAGCCGAGCACCCACGACGACCAGATCCCCATCGATCGACACACTCGTTCCCATCTGGTCATTGCCCGAACCATCCGCAGGAGATATCTTCGCGATCTGATCCCCAAAGGTCATCGACTCCGGATCACCATCGAACAGGTACAACGCGCCAGAGCGTGCCCCATTGATCGAGTTTCCCCAGTCCCCCACCGCGACGATCCTGTTGTCGTACGAAACCCCGGTCCCCGCCGCGAACCCGGTCATCGTCTGCCCCTCTTGCGTCATGAGTTTCGCAAGCTGCGTCCCAAAGGTCAGCGAGCTTGGATCCGCATCAAACAAATACACGGCACCAAAGTCAGCCCCGTTCTCATCATCCCCAGGTGCGCCCACAGCAAGAACCCCATCATCGAGACTCGCGATCCCGAAACTGTCCAACGCTCCCGCATCATCCGCAGCAAGCGTCAACAAAAACGCGCCGGTCTGTGCATCGTACAAATGCACCGCTCCAGCGTTCGTTCCATTCTCGTCATCCGAATACGCGGACACCACAACAATCTCGCCATCGGTTTCGACAAACCCACCAAAGAAATCCTGAAACGCACCATCCGGATCAAAGACCTTGATCCCCTCCAACGGCACCCCAGCAGAGGCAATTCCTGAAGAAGCGCACAAAAACGCCAGCCCCACGCTGCCCCTGCGATATAGAGTCTCGAACATTCGCATACATACCGCCCATTCCACGAAAAAACTTACCTCGACCCGCCCGAGCAAAGTGTACATGAAGAAACGAAAATCACGAAGAAAATTCGGACATCAGCGACTGATAACATCGCTTCATCCTCGATTTCTTCCGAGTATTCAAATGTTCTAAGCGATCTGACGCGAGCCGTCTGCAATCGAATGCACGACATCGTCACCTGCATCGTCAGCAATGATCTCGCGTGATCCGCGAGACGCGACTTCCCACCCAGTCCAAGATTTGAATCGGCTCTCCAGATCCTTCGCGATCTCCGCGCTGCCCAATCCAAGCTCGTTGTAATCAATCGGATGCATCACACGAACACGCGCGTTCGAACTCGTCCAGATCGAATCCCATGCTGTGGGAACATCCGGAGTCCCATCAATCACCACCGGAAGCACGCGAGCACCCGTCCGTTTGACCAGTACACCGACCCCCGGTGCAAAGGGGAGCAGCCGACCCGCTGGACGCTCGATCTTCCCTTCAGGAAAGATCCCGATCATCCCGTTGTTGGTCAGGTGCGCCCGCGCCTTGCGGATACCTGATTTCCCGTGTCGATTGCGAGCGACGAAGATGATCCCCGCCCAGTTCCAGAACCAACCGAGCCAACGGACACGCATGTCCTCCGCCATCAGCCAGCTGATCCGACGAGGCATGATCGCGGACACCAAAAACGGATCAATCCCGCAGGTGTGATTGCACACCACGATCATCGGCCCATCAATATCCTCGAAAACCCCATCCTCGACCTGGAACTCCGCTCGATGCATAATCTTGGAGTACAAATACCCCACCAAGAACATAAACCCATCAAACACACCGACTTGTGGCTTCTTTGTCCGCCCGTGCTGACCCCCTGCGATCATCAGACCGCCCACGATACAGATCGCGGCTATCAATATGAGCCAAAGTGGAGACATCAGGAATATGTTAGCATATGCAAAGCTAGTGATCCCCTTGATTTAAGAATAAATGATAAATCACGGATTTCCCCCTGCAATCAGCGATCTTTTCGGACTCCTGCACCCGTACAATCCCCGTATGAACGATCTCTGGAAAGCGAACCGCGACACTGCGATCAAAGCCGTCGAACCGCTCGCGGCTCGCGTTCGCCCACGCTCCATCGACCAGGTCGTCGGACAACAACATCTCCTTGCACAAGGCAAACTCCTCCGACGCATGATCGACGCGGACGCGCTCACCTCCGTGATCCTCCACGGCCCGCCCGGGACTGGCAAAACCACCCTCGCGGAGGTCATCGCAAAGGCAACCTCTCGCCGCTTCATCCGAGAAAACGCCGCATCCGTTGGCGTCAAGCGAATCCGCGAGATCATCGACGATGCGCACCGCATCCTCGGAGAATCTGGCAAACGCACCATCTTGTTCCTCGACGAGATCCACCGTTTCTCCAAATCCCAACAGGATGTACTCCTCGCGGATGTCGAGCGCGGCCTCATCACCCTCATCGGCGCAACCACGGAGAATCCACTCTTCGCCGTCAACTCAGCGCTGATCTCGCGTTCCACACTCTTCCGCCTTGAATCACTGACCGAAGATGAAACGCAGCAACTGATCCGCAACGCGATCGCCAACCCAAACGCGTTCCCAGATCACACGATCACGATCACCGACGACGCGCTCCGAGTCTGGGCGCTCAAATCCGAAGGCGACGCGCGAAGAGCACTCACCGCGTTGGAAGTCGCTGTCCTCTCAAGCACGCCGGGACAGATCCACATCGACCAACAACTCGCTGAAGATTCCATCCAACAAAAAGTAGCAACCTACGGCGACGACGGTCACTACGACACCATCTCCGCGATGATCAAATCCGTCCGAGGATCAGACCCCGACGCCGCACTGTACTGGATGGCGCGGATGCTCGACGCGGGTGAGGACCCAAGATTCATCGCACGACGACTCGCAATCCTCGCTTCAGAAGACATCGGGAACGCGGACCCACGCGGGATCATGGTCGCTCAAGCATGCTGGGATCTGATCGAACGGATCGGGATGCCCGAAGCGCGGATCACACTCGCGCAGTGCGCCACCTACCTCGCGTGCACGCCCAAATCGAATGCTGCGTATGTCGCGATCGACGCCGCGCTCGACGATGTCCGCAAGGACCGTGTCATCCCCGTCCCCATCTACCTCCGCGACGGCAACACCTCCCCCCGTTCATCCGAAGATGGATCAGGACAACGCGTCCGCGATCTCGAGACCGAAAAATACCAATACTCCCACAACAGCGAAAACCAACTCTCTGGCCAAGACTACCTCGGAGTCGACAAACGCTACTACGAACCCAAAGACATCGGCGCCGAAAGAATCCTCAAGCAATACCTCGATGAAGCACGATCCCGTCAGGAGCAACGGAAGAATCACTGAGCCGCGCTCGCTTCATTCAAATTCAGGCGACACATTCAATCGGTACCCATCCGTATCTGCAGCACCGCACCCAATCGCATCCAGAAACGCTTTGACATTGTCGGTCGCGTCGTAGTCAAAGTAGGTGCACTGATCAAAGACCCCCGCCAGCAGTTCCTTCTTCCTCTCGTAATCAAACAACCAAGAGTCCGGCTCTAAATACCGATACGAATCCGGATCATCAGACGGCTGAAAGTTCTGCCTGCGTTGCTGCTTGATGTACGAAGCTCGGTATGACGCAACATCACGGAAGCAACACACCACTTCTGAATCCGAAGCAACCCCAGCGAACAAGTCTTTCAGACGTTCATACTCCGCGATCGAGTTGAGCAAATACAGCCCCTCGTTGGACCAGATTACCCTGTCGCACCCGTTCCGTGCCGCGTCCGCATAGATGCTCTCGATATCCAGCTTGAGCTTTCCTTCAAGCTCATCGAGATACGATTCACCCTTGGTCGCAACAATGTGCTCTTTCATCGATGAGTACCGACCCGCTCCGAGCGCGTACACATTGAGAATGAAATGCGATGGATTGGTGTACCCCGCGATTCCTGCTGGAACATACAGGCCACGCTTCCCCAACTCGACCCTGTTGTCTTGCAAGAAGTGTTGGATCGAAGTGGTGCCTGTCTTGTGTTGCCCAATATGGATAATTGTCTTCACACCAACTCCCTATGCAACTTATCTAAGCAACTCACTATGAACGATGCTACGCAGCCAATTCCAGACCCAGCCGATCCAGCAGCCCCCTATGATTCCCAGTGCCACCCCTGCCTGCTAAAACCAATCTCCGCTCAACACTCAAAGCGACCCTGGACGCGATCACTCCTGAAGAGCGTGCGTACGCAAGCGAACTGTTGTCCAGTCAGATAACCGGATCGGACCTCTACCAATCCGTATCAACCATCCTCTGCTACGCCTCCCTCCCCACCGAACTCTCGCTCGACCCGCTCATCACCCAAGCACTCGCGGAACACAAAACCGTCTGCATCCCGTCCGTCGATTGGGAAACAAAGACCATGCAACCGGTGCAAATTGAATCGCTGGACAACAATTTACAAATCGGCCGATACGGTCTCAGATCACCCTCCCCCGACTGCAAACCGATCCCAGATGCCCAGATCACCCTCGCGTTGATCCCAGGTCTCGGATTCGATCCCGCCGGTCATCGGCTCGGACGCGGCGCGGGGTTCTATGATCGATGGATCGAACAGCGCCTTCAACTCGACACGCCCGTGTCGCTTGTCGGGGTTTGTTTCGATGAACAACTGATCGAGCAGATCCCAACAGATCCGCACGACCAACCTATGGACCGCGTCGTCACGCCGACGGCTGAATATGTGAGAACCCACGGATGAGTCTTCCAAGCCAATCTTCACGCTCCGCCCGTTCCTCATCGGTCCACTATCGCAGGAGTCAGAACTCTCCGATCCGCAGGATGCTCCCCGCGATCCTCGTGCTCATCGCACTTGTCATGATCCTTTGGTTCGCGCTCATCCGTCCGAGCAAAAACCCAGACCAACAAGCGAACACGAGCGAGCAAACCAACGCCGCGACCAATCTCGCAGAGTACGGCAACACCAACTCGACTCAACCCCCGGTCGAGATCAGCAACTCCGCCCCTACCCGCTCCCTTCCAGGATCGGGAAACAGACCAGATCCACAACAAGAAGCAGAGAACACCATCGCGGACTCCTCTGCACTTGAAGAAATCCAGAACCGAACCCAATCCAGAAACCAGCCACAGAATCAACCACAGAGCCAGCCCCAAACCTCGCTCAACACACCGCAGAACCAACCCGCGAGCACTTCTTTGCTCGACGCGACCCGGAACCAACCGACCCAAACCACACAGCAACCAACGACCAACACCAACCGACCTTCCAATAGCAACACAGGTCCGATCGGTTTCCAGCTCGATACAGCGCAACGGATGGTCAACCAGAACGACCGCGTCGGCGCCCGCGAGCTCCTCTCCAGAGCGCTCCACAACATCGATCCCTCCAGCGCCGATGGCAAACGCATCCGCGACGCGCTCACCGAGATCAACCGAGTCCTCGTCTTCGGACCAGTCGTCGCCCCCACCGACCCGATGTGCGAAGAATACAAAATCAAATCAGGCGATTCGCTCTCAAGAATCGCAAGCAGACGCGAACTCGCGACCCACTGGAAACTCATCCAACGCGTCAACCGAATCGCAAACCCATCGCGCATCCGCCTCGACCAAACCATCAAACTCGTCCGAGGCCCATTCCACGCGGTCGTCTACAAATCCAAGCACCGCATGGACATCTACCACGGCTCACCAAACAACCCTGACCAGTGGCTCTTCATCACCTCCCTCAATGTCGGACTCGGCGCAGACAACGGCACCCCCCTCGGCGTCTTCACCATCTCCACCAACAAACTTGAAAACCCAGGTTGGGTCAACCCAAGAGACGCCTCGGAACGCTACACCCCAGACGACCCAGCAAACCCCATCGGTGAGTACTGGCTCGGACTCGACGGCGTAGGCGAATACGCCACACTCACCGGCTACGGAATCCACGGCACCATCGACCCCGACTCAATCGGTGACGATCAATCCATGGGCTGCGTCCGCCTCGCAGACCAAGACATCGCACTCGTCTACGAACTCCTCGCAGAACGCGTCTCCGTCGTCGAAATCCGCCCGTAATCGACCCTCGCTAAACACCACGGCGACAGCCCTTTAGAACCCCTGTGAATCGCCGATTTGAGTCGGTGTTTTTCGGGATTTTTGTCGCCAATCCTCCTACCATACCTGTCCCTGAAACGAGCCCTCAAGCCCGTTCTCTGGGTCCCAAGATTGAACACCCTCCAGAAGCCCTTCCGCCTGCAATCCGCACGCGAAGCAAGCTCAACGGATCGCAGCACCGGACGGACCGATCAACACATGACCGACCAAGAAACACCATCCCCAGCGTCCACGCCCGGCGAGTACTCCTCAAACCAAATCAAGGTCCTCGAAGGTCTCGAAGCTGTGCGCAAACGCCCCGGTATGTACATCGGTGGCACAGGCATCGGCGCACTCCACCACCTCGTCTACGAAGTCGTCGACAACTCCATCGACGAAGCAATGGCCGGATTCGCAACCTATGTCTCCGTCTTCATCCAACCCGACGGCTCAATCAAAGTCACCGACGACGGACGCGGGATCCCAACCGACCCCGTCAAAAACAACGACGACCCCACAATCAACGGCAAATCCGCAGTCGAAGTCGTCCTCACCAAACTCCACGCAGGCGGAAAGTTCCAGCAAGAAGGCTCCGCATACAAAGTCTCCGGCGGTCTCCACGGCGTAGGCGTTTCCTGTGTCAACGCACTCTCCTCACTCCTCGAAGTCGAAGTCTGGCGCGACGGGGTTATCAAAGGAATCGTCTTCGAACGAGGCGTCGTCACCAAAGACATCTACGACATCGGTCCGATCCCAACGAACAGCGACCGCAAAACAGGCACCACCGTCACCTTCAAGCCAGACACCCAAATCTTCGAGGACACCAACTTCGTCTACCAAACACTCGCGAACAGACTCCGCGAACTCGCATTCCTCAACCCAGGTGTCACCATCAAGCTTACCGACGAACGCGTCGGCGCCGATGGCAAACTCAAGCACGAAACATTCTGCGCCGAAAACGGCCTCCTCGAGTATGTCACCCACCTGATGAAGGGCAAGAACACCGTCTCGTCCCCTGTATACCTCCGCAAGGAACTCGAAGAAGAGTCCATGATCTGCGAGGTTGCTCTCCAATACCACGACGGATACAACGAGACACTCCTTACCTTCGCAAACAACATCAACAATGTCGACGGCGGTACCCACGGCCAAGGATTCAAAACCGCACTCACACGCACGCTCAACGGATACGCAAAGCGTTCCGGAATCCTCAAAGAAAAAGACCCAAACCCAACAGGCGACGACCTCCGCGAAGGACTCATCGCGATCGTCTCCGTCAAACTCCCAGACCCCCAGTTCAACAACCAGCCAAAAGAGAAACTCCTCAACCCAGAAATCGAGGGCTTCGTCTCCGGCGCCCTCCAAGACGCACTCAACAACTGGCTCGAAGAACACCCGACCGAAGCGAAGAAGCTCTGCCTCAAAGGCATCGTTGCCGCACAAGCACGCGAAGCGGCGCGTAAAGCACGCGAGCTCACACGGCGCAAGTCCGCGCTGGACTCGGGCTCGATGCCACACAAGCTCCGCGACTGCAAAACCAAAGACATGGACCGCTCCGAGATCTTCATCGTCGAAGGTGACTCCGCAGGCGGTTCGGCAACCCAAGGCCGCGATGTCGAAACCCAAGCGATCCTCCCGCTCAAGGGGAAGATCCTCAATGTCGAGCGCGCCCGCATCGACAAGGTCCTCGGATTCGAAGAAATCCGCACGCTCATCGCCGCCCTCAAGTGCGGGATCGGCGCGGACTTCGACATCACCAAACTCCGCTACGGCAAAGTCATCATCATGACCGACGCGGATGTCGACGGATCGCACATCCGCACCCTCCTGCTCACCTTCTTCTTCCGCCAGATGCCGGAACTCATCCGTCGCGGGCATGTCTACATCGCGCAGCCCCCGCTCTACCAGATCACGCGGAACAAGAAATCCAAGTATGTCCTCAACGAACGCACCCTCGACAACGCGCTCACCGACCTCGGTCTCGATGGATCGGTCCTTCAGGTCCGCGACATCGTCGGCGCTCAAACAGGAATTGAACCGAAGGTCATCACCTCGATCTCAGGAAACGATGCACGCAGAGCCGTCCAACACCTGACCCGCTTGGGTGATCTTGTCGAGATCGCCGAACGACGCGGGGTGAAGTTCATCGACCTCCTCGAAACCCGCAAGGACGGCGTCCTCCCAAGCCACAAGCTCTCCACCCAAACCGAAGACCTCTACGCGTGGTCCGAGTCCGAAGCACTCGAACTCCTCGAATCCAAAGGGTGGAGACTCACCCAAGACGCGGAAATCCAGGACGACGAGCAAGAAGACAACTCCCCTGCGCTCGATCCGGACTCACCGGAATACGCAGAGCAGTTCAAAGAAGACACAGCCCCGCTCGCAACCCTCCGCGAGCTCCACGAGAACCGCGAGCTCGATTCCATCTTCACCAATCTCGCAGAGCTTGGCTTGGACATCAACGACTACGGCCTCGTTCAAGAAGAATCCGTCACCGGCGAGAACATCCCCGCACGATTCGCATGGGTCACCGAGAAAGCCGCATCCGCCAAATCGGACTCATCATCCGATGACGACGAATCTGCAACAACCCAATCCCAGTCCCAATCCAAGGTCATCGAAGCCGCGAACATCCCATCGATCCTCCCAGCGCTGCACCAGATCGGTCGCCGTGGGATGGAGATCAAGCGATTCAAAGGTCTGGGTGAGATGGACGCGATCCAGCTCTGGGACACCACGATGGACGACACCAAACGCACCCTCTTCAAAGTCCAATGGGAGCACGCATCCGAAGAAGCAAGCATGCTCTTCTCACTGCTGATGGGTGAACAGGTCGAGCCACGCCGTAAGTTCATCGAGGACCACGCGCTGGAAGTCAAAAACCTGGATGTCTAATCGGACTCTCCCGGACCCCAAAGTTATCGGCACACAAAATGACCACGACGCACCCTCCATCCGGAGGGTGTTTTTTTTCGGTCCTTCCACAACCACACGGAGAACTCGGCGCAGACGGGGTGGGATTGCATCGACATACCACCCAAATCCTCCCCCGAAATCCACGCTTTCAAGATATTCCCTCGATTGCATGGTCGATTTGACCTTCCGGTTCACCTCGTTGGTAAACCGAAACCATCGAGTACACATCAACTCCCCACTACGACAGGCCACCCATGCCCAACAAATCAACCAACAAAATCCAAGACAGCCACCAGAACGACAACACCCTCCGACTCGGAGTCCGCGAGCTTGATGCATTGCTCGATAAGATCGAACAAATCCGTCCATCCATGGACAACCCAGACCGAAACTTCGTCCGCTGGAATCTCCGAATCGTGCGCGTCGATCTCACCATCGAGCACCAAACCGGATCAAAGGTCGTCCTCCCAGTCGCGACGAGGAACATCTCGAGAGGTGGCATCGCCGTCCTCCACTCCTCGTTCGTCTATCCCAACTCACGCTGCCATATCGGTGCTGTCCTCGAAGGCGGCCACAAACTCGACATCAAAGGGACCGTCAAGCGATGCGACCACATCGGGGGCAAGGTACACGAGCTGGGAATCAAGTTCGATAACGAAATCTCAACCAAGGACATCCTCGGTCTTGATCCAATGCAAGAAGCGTACTCCCTCGAACGCATCGACCCGAAGTCCCTCCAAGGCAACATCCTCATCATCAACGAATCCGAGTTTGATCAACAAATCATGCTCAAACTCCTTGAGGAAACCGAACTCTCGATCGCCGTCGCGGAGAACTCGGAAACCGCAATCAAGCGCGCACAAAAGGGGTGTGAACTCATCCTCCTCGATATCCAAGTCGGATCAGAAACCGCATCGGATATCCTCCTCGAACTCCGCGCACAGGGGATCGATGCTCCCGTCCTCATCATGTCATCGGATTCATCCGCTCCAGTCCGCGACGAACTCCGCATGGCTGGCGCCTCAGGACTGATCTCGAAGCCGCTCACCAAAGACAGAATCCACCAAGCACTCGCAGAGTTCCTCATGGTTGATGGCTCAACCGGTCCGATCTACTCCACTCTGGAGAACACAGATCCAGCATACGACTTGCTCGGAAAGTTTCTCAGCAACCTCTCCCGAACGATCCTCACCCTCGAAACCGGACTCCGCGAGTCCGACAAGGATGCTTGTCTGACCATCTGTAGATCTCTTGCAAGTTCCGCTGCGAGTCTGGGATACACCCCTATCGGAGAGCTCGCGGTCAATGCCGATCGCGCCCTGAGCAACGGCAACGGGGTCCGCGACGCCGCTGCCGATATCCGCCGATTGATCATCGCGTGCAGAAGAGTCAAAGCAAAGCCCGCATCCGCAGCATAACCAGTTTCCATATTTCACTGATTCCATTTACAGTCCGCTGGACAGCAATGAGTAGCCCATGAGTTTCGACACCGCCTCTAAGCGCAAGACAATCAGCAACGCACGCAACTCGCTCTCAATAGATGGCGCGCTGTACCATCGACTCCTTGCCAAACTTGATGAAAGCCCGAACAGCCAAAGCACCAATCCGGAACGCATCTATAGAAGACTCCAATACGCACACCCAAACCTCAACATCCACATCCAATCCGATGGACACAACGCACGAACACTCACCGTCGCATCACGCAATCTCTCGCAAGGCGGCCTCTCCTTCCTCCACTCCAGCTTTATGTATCCCGGAACAGACCTAACCGTCGATCTCATCGACAACACAGGAAGCATCGTCCCCTGCAAAGGAAGGATCACCCGCTGTGAACATCGCGGAGGAAGAATCCATGAGATCGGTGTCATGTTCCACAACGAGGTCTGTCTACGCGAGTTCCTGACTCAAAACCCCGAAACCCTGCTGTACTCGCGTGAACGCGTCAACCCGTGCTCACTGGACATCTCCGTGATGGTCTACGCAACCCAAAGCGAGTTGATTGCACAGATCCAATCACTCACCGAGCACACAAAGCTCAAATGCACATACGCAAAGTCAGTCGAAAAAGTCTTTGAGAATCTCGATGAGCAAGATTTAGCGATCTGCCAACTCTCCTCAGACATCCCCGCGATCGCTGAAACAATCCGCACAATGCGCAACGAAGGATTCCGAAATCCGATCATCCTCATCGGATGCCCAAACAGCAATCTCGATGTCCACTACCTCATCGCATGCGGCGTTGACATCATCCTCCCCCTCCCAATCAACCAGCAAACAGTACTCGGCTCCATCGCAGAGTATGTCCTCAACGACTGGACCCCCGATTCCCTCGAAAGCATCCGCTCCTGCGTATCACCAGAATCAAAGAATCAACTCCGCATTGAACTCACAAAGCTCGGAATCATTCTCAACAAGCAAAGCAACTCGCTCAAAGACTCCGAACTGCTCGGCATCAGCCAACGCGTCTCGATGCTCGCTCCTGTTCTGGGTATGGATCCGTTGAAAACCGTCGCGGACGAAATCATACAACAACTCTCAACCAACGCGTCCGCACAAGAACTCACTCCCCAAATCAATCAACTCAGCAATCTCTGCACCTCTCTGCGAAACGCAGCATAAACAGACGACGCATTGTCAACCGAGACACCTATGAACACCTACAAATCCACAATCATCTCCGCAATGCGTAAACCGATCCAGTTGCTCGGGATCGTCCCATGCGCATCCCTCGTTGTGCTTCTCGCACTCTACTCGATCGCGTTCATCCGAGCCGGAAACCTCGATCAGAATCCAAGCGACCAACTCATCCAACACGCATCCGAGCAGCACGCACGCGCTCTTCAACTGAGCATCGACACGCTGACCCTCGACAGAGCGGTCCGCAATCAAGAATGGGATCGAGTAGAGCCTGCGCTCACCGATCTGGTCAACACCCACAACCTATGGCTCAGTTCCTACGAGAATCTCCGCACCCAACAAGCGAACACCTACCGCGCCCCCAACGATCCAGAATCCATTGCAGACTACTACACCCGCCTCAACTACATCTACGGCGATCTCTCTCAAGCACTCAAAGAACTCCAGATCGTCGGACAAAGCGTTGTTCGCAGAGCGCCCTTCATCGACGCAAGCTCAGAATCCCGTCTCGACGCCGCCGTCGAATCGTTCCAAAAACACCATCCACAGTTCGATCGACTCTCCGCCGAGATTCTTGCCCTCTACCAACTCAGATCGGAGCAAGCCGCAGGAACCAACTCCGCGTCGGTCCGCAGATCGCTTGTCCTTATCCTCGCATGCACCCTCTTTGCAACGCTCTTCGGCTTCATCCCTCGGATCAATCGCCTCAACTCCAAAGTCTCCACCCTCGAGTCCAAAAACCAATCTCAGTCTCAATCCCAATCCCAGATCAGCGTTCCTCAAGAGAATGCACATGACAGCACCCTTGAAAGCGGCTTTCAAACTCCCCACGAAAGCACCCACGAACAGCAAGATCAGCACCGCAAAGCCGCGTGATCCGCTTCGAGTTCAATCCGCGATTGCTTATTGAACAGGAATACAAACTCAATGCAGCACCGCCAACCGCGACCAATCCAGTCTGTTGGTACGAAATCGCACATTTCAAAATGAAACTGTTTCGTCATGATCCGCTCGAAGTCATGTTTGCCAGATCACAGAGTGTCGAGCAAAGTACCGAGCTGCGTATCAATAAGAAAGGGTGAACGACGGGGCTTGAACCCGCGACATCCTGGATCACAACCAGGTGCTCTACCAACTGAGCTACGTCCACCAACCAAGAACCGCCGGAGCGAGTTCCGTCAGCAAGGATAGCAGCTATAACGGGTGAAAGTCACCCCCGATACACCACCTTTTGAACCACTTTTACCCCTTCAGGGTCTAGGATTCATACCCAATTTGAGTGACGCGACGCCGCTGCGACGGATCCCCCGGCTCGGACGCCACACCAATCATTGGACGACCCAAATCGTCCAAGACTCAGCAGGAACCGATCAATGAGTACCATCAGCATCTCAGGACTCGAACTCGACGCAAAAACAACACACACGAACCTCTCAACCGCCCAGCTCGTCGAAATGATCCTGCAGCGCGGCGAAGGCAAGCTCGCATCAAACGGAGCCGTCAATGTCTTCACCGGAGACCGCACCGGACGCTCACCAACCGACAAACGACTCGAAGACACCCCCGCGATCCACGACAACATCGACTGGGGCAAAATCAACATCCCGACAACCCCAGACCAGTTCGACAAAGCTGTCGAGATCGCGTCACGCTACCTCAACACCCAAGACGAGCTCTTCGTCTTCGAAGGATTCGTCGGCGCCGACACATCGCACCGTCTCGGTGTCCAGGTCATCACCACCAAAGCATGGCACGCACTCTTTGCCGAGACCCTCTTCATCAAGCCCGGCTCCCCTTCAGACGCCGGCGACGGATCATGGTCACAAGACTGGACCGTCATCAACGCGGGTTGTCATAAGCTCACCGCCGAAGAACAAGCCGAGCTCGGACACGACACCCCGATCCTCATCGCACAATCACTCGAGAAGAAAACCGTCGTCATCTTCGGCACCGAATACGCCGGCGAGATGAAGAAGGGACTCTTCTACGCGATGAACTACGACATGCCAGACCAAGGCGTCTTCCCGATGCACTGCTCCTGCAACGTCGATAAGCAAGACCCATCCAACGTCGCCCTCTTCTTCGGACTCTCAGGAACCGGAAAGACCACACTCTCCGCAGATCCAAACCGCGGACTCATCGGTGACGACGAGCACGGCTGGGGACCAAACGGCGTCTTCAATTTTGAAGGCGGCTGCTACGCGAAGGTCATCGGTCTCACCCACGAGAAAGAACCCGAGATCTGGGACGCAATCAAGTTCGGATCAGTCCTCGAAAACACCATCATCGACGACAAGACACGCATCCCAGACTACGACGATGTCTCCGTCACGCAGAACACCCGCGTCACCTACCCCGTCGATTACATCGACGGCGCGATCATCCCTTCCGTCTGCTCGCACCCAAAGAATGTCATCTTCCTAACCGCAGACGCGTTCGGCGTGATGCCTCCAATCGCCAAGCTCACCCCTGAGCAAGCGATGTACTACTTCATCAACGGCTATACCTCCAAACTCGCAGGCACCGAAGAAGGCGTCGTCGATCCGATCCCGTCCTTCTCCCCATGCTTCGGTGGACCGTTCATGCCGCGCCCCGCCGCGGAGTACGCGAAGATGCTCGCTGAGCGCACCAACCAGCACGGTGCCAATGTTTGGCTCCTCAACACCGGATGGTCCGGAGGACCCTACGGCACCGGAGAACGCTTCTCGCTCAAATACACCCGCGCGATGGTCACCGCAATCCTCAACGGATCGCTCTCCGATGTCCCAACCGAAGAACACCCAATCTTTGGGCTTCACATGCCGACCAGCGTCCCAGATGTCCCAAGCGAGGTCCTCAACCCACGCAACACCTGGGCCGACAAATCAGCATACGACGCCAAAGCATCTGAACTAGCAACACTCTTCCGCAAGAACGACACCAAGTACAACCTCCCCGCAGATATCCTCTCCGGCGGACCAAACGCTTAAACCAACTGCATCAAGAACCCATCAAACCGATCCGCAAGGATCGGTTTTTTCATGCTGCCCATCCACAACAGGAACATAAATGCCCACTCCGCCGTTCACCCAAACAACCCATCGCAGCACGAGTCCGCCTCCGCTACCATTGAACTGCACACGAATGAACTACGGAGAAACACCAATGCACACCATCGATTTCATCCGAATGTCCATGGATGCTTCCAAAGAGATGTCGCTCTCACTCATCAACGATCTTCAAGACGAACCATTCGCACAACCCACCATCAACGGTGGCAACCACGCGATCTGGATCCTCGGACACCTCGCATACATCGAATCCGTCATGATCCACCAACTCATCCAAGGCAAAGACACCTGCACCCTCGCTCACCACAAAGAAACTTTCGACCCTGAAGGCGGTCCCTCCACAGAACCATCCGAGTACCCAAGCTTCGACCAACTGTTCGAGGACTACAACACCGCACGCCGCGAAACCGTCGAGTATCTCGACACCATTACCCAGAACGAGCTCAACTCACCCGCACTCGGATGCCCCGAAGAATGGAAACCACACTTCGGGACCATCGCCCAGTGCCTCGACTTCATCGCCCACCATCCCTCACTGCACTTCGGACAACTCGCCGACATCCGCAAATCACTCGGACGCAAACCCATCTTCGGATAATCACAAAACAAAAGGACACCTCCAATGCTCAACCTCAACGACCAAGCCCCAGCCTTCACCCTCCCCGCAACCGATGGAAGCACCTACTCCCTCTCCGATTTCACCGAAGACACCCTCGTCATCTCCTTCAACTGCAACCACTGCCCCTATGTCTACAACTCCGACGAAGGCACTCGCAAAACCGTCGAGAAGTACACTCCCAAAGGTGTTCGCTTCGTCATGATCAACGCCAACGACGGAAACTCACACCCCCAAGACAACTTCGACAACATGATCAAACGCATGGACGAGCACAACTTCCCCTGGCTCTACCTCCGCGACGAATCCCAGTCCACGGCCCACGCCTACGGCGCGACAAAGACCCCCCACTACTTCGTGTTCAACAAAGACCGCAAGCTGATCTACTCAGGACGAGCCGTGGACTCGCCGCGCATTCCAGAGGACATCACCACCCACGACCTCGAAGCCGCCCTCGACGAGCACCTCGCAGGCAAACCAGTCACCAACGCGTTCACCCACCCCGTCGGATGCTCGATCAAATGGAAGCAAGAATCCGCCGAAGCGTGCGACATTTAACCGAACCGAACCCGGTTTGTGAGCACACCCACCGACTCGATCTCAACCTCCACCACATCCCCATCCGTGAGCCACACCTGCGGAACTCGCGCCATCCCCACGCCACTGGGAGTCCCCGTCAAAATCACCGTCCCCGCCGCGAGTGTTGTTCCGCTGCTGAGCATCGAGATCAATCGTGGGATCGGGAACATCATCTGACTCGTATTCGCGTCCTGCATGACCTCCCCATTCACTCGGCACACAATCCGAAGCGAATCCGGATCAGCAATCTCCGCCGCCGCCACAACGCTCGGCCCAAGCGGACAAAAAGTATCAAACGACTTCCCACGATTGAACTGCCCACCCGACCCCTTCTTCTGCCACCAGCGCGCCGACACGTCATTGGCGCAGCAGTACCCCAGCACCGCCTCTATCGCGTTCTCTTCCGTCGCATCCTTGACATCGCGCCCAAGGATCACCGCGAGCTCCGCCTCGTAATCCGTCTGATTCCCGCCAAAGCGTTCATCACGAGCGATCGCCGGGATCACGATGTCCTCCCCATCCAGGATCGGCGCGTTGATGTTCTTCGCGAACACCAGCGGATGGTCCGGGATCTCCGCCCCCTGCTCGAGCGCATGCTCCGCGTAGTTTCGACCGATTCCGATAATCTGCCGCACCGCGAGCACGCCGCCATCCACCTCAACCCCTACGCCGCTATCAATCTGTTTGAGTGTGTACATGAACGCACAATATCCGCGCTTTCTGTTCGTCGCTGGTCTACAACTCTCTAGTGAGCAAATCGCCCAACGAATCGAGCAATCCTGAGGGGGATTCCGCTGGATCTTCACCCAGCTTTTTCGCTCGCGTCGCCTCCCCCGTCAAGTTCGTCCTCTTCGCATTCCTCTCCTTCCACCCTTCCGCAATGCCCTGGCTCGCCCGCGCCAACTACGCCCGCGAGCTCCGCGCCTCCTTCTTCCTCCCTTGGGCGATCGCCGCGACCGAAGGCTCCGTCATCGGATTCATCGTCCGTAAGCTCTACGACGGAGTCGTCCCCGACACCCTCCTCAACTTCCTCGTCGCGGCCCTCATCGCAGCACCAGCACTCGCCAACATCACTTCGTTCGGTTGGGCAATCGCTGTCTCCGGACGCAAGAAAATCCCGTTCATCACCGGCCTCCAGATCATGGTCATCGTCGCGATCATGGCCATTGCCGCCGCCCCGCGCTCGCCATCAGGTTTGATGATCATCATCACCGCCGCATATGTCGCGCGGATCTGCCTCGCCGGGGTCGTCACCATCCGCGCCACCGTCTGGGGGGTCAACTACCCAACCCAGCGCGCCAGAATGACAGGCAAGTTCCAAGCCGTGTCCGTCACCATCTCCTCGCTCATCGCGATCGGTCTCGGATACGCGATGCAACTCTCAGAAAACTCCTACCGCATCCTCATCCCCATCTTCGGACTCATCGCCCTCATCGGAGTCGGCGCCTACGCACGAATTAAAGTCCGCACCGAATCCACCATCCTCGCGCGTGAACAAGCCCAGTCCGACAGCACCACCAGCTCCATCTCCAACATCAAATCCCTCCTCCACGGCATCATCCGCGTCATGTTCGATGACCGCGACTACCGCCGCTACCAAACCTGCCAGTTCATGATCGGGATCGGGAACATGATGTCCTGGGCGCCCTTCGTCATCATCGCGAAAGAACAGTTCGGACTCGACTACCTCCCAGGACTCATGCTCACCCAGGTCATCCCCCTCTTGATGATGCCCATCTTCATCCCCTTCTGGGCCAAGTTCATGGACCGCGTCCACATCGTCACCTTCCGCGCCGTCCACTCGTGGGTCTTCGTCGTCACCTTTATTCTCTCGCTGATCGCCGCTCAAACCGATACGCTCTGGTTGCTCTACGCCGCGTCCGTCGCGCGAGGCATCGCCTTCGGTGGTGGCGCCCTCGCATGGAACCTCGGACACCTGCAGTATGTCAAACCCGAACGCTCAACCGACTACATGGCGGTCCATGTCACACTCACCGGAGTCCGCGGCCTCACCGCACCATTCCTCGGAGTCGCCCTCTACTCCCTCTACGAATCAATCTGGCCCGGAGAAGGATCACTCGTCTTCGCCGTCGGTCTCGTCATCACCCTCTGCGGCACCTTCGGATTTAAATCACTCTCCAAAGCCGTCATCAAAGAACAATCGATGGAAACCTAAACCAACCCAAAAACATCAGTGAATTCCAGACAATTCTGATTCACGCCCACCACACGATCATGCCGATACCCGTGCGTGGTTAAATACATCGGATCAAAAAGAACACTCATCCCCAACATCCTCGAGATGGTGGATTCACTCGACGGCATCACATCCGTCGTTGATTATTTCTCCGGGACCTCCCGCGTAGGACACGCGCTCAAAGCGCAAGGATATCAAGTCACCGCAAACGACTACGCAACCTATGCGCACTGTCTCGCGACCTGCTATGTCCAAGCCGACCGAAGCAAAGTCCTCCACCACGCCGACCAACTCGTCGCTGAGTTCAATGACCTCGCGCCTGAAGCGGGCTACTTCACCAAAACATTCTGCGAGGACGCCCGCTACTTCAAACCCGAGAACGGCGCCCGCATCGACGCGATCCGCGAGTCCATCGAATCCAAAGACCTCGACCCGAACCTCAAAGCCGTCATGCTCGTCTCGCTGATGGAAGCCGCCGACCGCGTCGACTCCACCACAGGAGTCCAGATGGCGTACCTCAAAAAATGGGCCCCGCGCGCCCACAACAAACTCGAACTCCGCGTCCCTGACCTCCTGCCATCTCTCCCAGACCGCCCCTGCACCGCAACCAACCTCGAAGCACAAGACGCCGCACGACAGCTCACCGCGGACCTCGCGTACATCGATCCCCCATACAACCAGCACTCCTACCTCGGGAACTACCACATCTGGGAATCACTCGTCCGCTGGGACAAACCCGAAACCTACGGCATCGCAAACAAACGAATCGACTGCAAAACACGAAAGTCCGACTTCAACTCCAAACCCAAATCCATCATCGCGATGCAAGACTTCATCAACAAAGTCCGCTGCCCCTACAAACTCGTCTCATTCAACAACGAGGGATACCTCGACAAATCCACCATGGAATCCATCCTCGCGCCCCACGGCAATGTCTACACCATCGGTCACGACTACAAACGCTATGTCGGCGCACAAATCGGTATCCACAACCAATCCGGTACCAAAGTTGGGAAGATCACCCACCTGCGCAATACAGAATACCTCTTCCTCGTCACGCCGCACGGCGTCGAATGGAAGGGCGTCGGCGCACCAGCCGCAGCCGTGGTCGCGTAAACCTATATACATCTAAAGAGTTCACCCCAGTCCAGAACTGGATTGCAAAGATTTCACGCACAGTTTATGACCGTTCGTTCCGCAACTCGGAGTGAGCCGGACTATTGTTCACGACGCCTGCATCTGCTCACCACGACGGCTCAACAAATGACGCCAGCAGATCAAAGAACGCGGAGCACCCAATGCACAACCCGATCGCATCATCTATCTATAAGGCAGCACTCACCATCGCCGTGCTGGTCCCAATCCCAATCCTCTCATCGACCACCCTCGCACAGAACGGCCCACCCCCCGCCAAAGTCTTCCTCGAGACCGCGAAGCTCGAACTCCTCAGCGACGCAAGACCCGTCACCGGAGAAATCCGCTCACGCAGAACCGCCGAGCTCGCGTCGCAGGTCGAAGGACTCACCCTCGAAATGCTCGTCGAAGAAGGCGACCAAGTCACCCAAGGCCAAACCCTCGCAAAGCTCGACGACCAACGCGCCAAACTCCAGTTCGAGCGTGCCCAAGCTGAGCTCGTCTCCGCACAAGCACTCGTTGACCAACGCAGCGCAGACCTCGAACAAGCGAAGCGCGACCTCAGCAGACTCGAAGAACTCGACTCAAGAGGTTCCGCAGGTCCCGCGCAGCTCGACCAAGCACGCACCCTCGTCGCATCACGCTCCGCACAACTCGCAGAAGCCCAAGCGGATCTCGGGATCACCAAGTCGAATGTCGCACTCGCGCAGATCGAACTCTCAGACATGACCATCACCGCACCATTCGCGGGAACCGTCATCAGTAAACAAACCGAAGCAGGACAATGGATCTCGACTGGCGATCCAATCTGCACCATCGTCTCCATGACCGATCTCGAAGCACGCATCGATGTCCCTCAATCGCTCCTCCCAGCACTCGAGCGAGCAAACGCTTCCGCTGCTTCCGCAACACCTATCGAGATCCTCCTCCCAAGCATCCCTGAGCCGATGACTTCGAAGATCCACGCGGTCGTCCCCCAAGCGGACGCGCTGAGCCGACTCTTCCCTGTCCGCTTGATCGTTGACGATCCTGAAAACCAGCTCCGTCCCGGGATGTCGCTCACCGCGATGGTCCCCACCGGAACCCAAGCCGAGCTCCTCACCGTCAGCAAGGACGCGATCCTCCGCAACGCCGCTGGTGAATATGTCTACTACAACAACAACGGCACCGCCGCCCTCGCGCCGATCACACGCCTCTTCAGCGTCGGAAGCCGAGTCGTCATCCGCTCGCCGCTCATCCGTCCCGGAGTCCAGGTCGTCATCGAAGGCAACGAACGCATGTTCCCAACCCAGCCGATGATCATCTTCGAACTCGACGGCAACCCACCACCCGCACCAACAACACCAGCAACCACACCTGCATCCGGATCGGAAGGCTAATCACATGGGAATGCTCGCTTGGTGCATCTCGCGCCCCGTCACCGTCACCGTTGCTGTGTTCCTTCTCGTGATGGCCGGCCTCATCGGTCTGCGCGAGATCCCCATCCAGCTCACACCAACAGTCTCGCGCCCCATCATCACCGTCACGACGAACTGGCCCGGACGCAGCCCTGAAGAAATCATCGACGAGATCACCAAAGAGCAAGAGGAGTTCCTCAAGAACACCACAAAGCTCGATGTCATGTCCTCGACCACCTCCGAAGGCACCACAGCAATCACCCTCGAGTTCGTCGTCGGATCAGACATCACCAGAGCACTCCAAGAAGTCTCCGATGCACTCCGTCAAGTCCCAGACTACCCCGACGGCGTCACCGAACCACAAATCGTCGAATCCAGCGGCGATGACGCCGCAAACGCCATCGCGTGGATCATCCTCGACTTCAACGACGAAAACCTCAAAAAACACGCGGATTATGACCTCACCACCATCTACGACGCGCTCGACACAGAGGTCAAACCATTCCTCGAACGAATCGACGGCGTAGCCCAAGTCAACATCTACGGCGGACGAGAACGCGAAGCACGCGTCCTCACAGACCCCGTCGCGCTCGCACAACGCGGCCTCAACCATGTCGATGTCATCCAAGCACTCCAAAGCGAAAACGAAAATGTCTCAGCAGGATCAATCTCCGAAGGCAAACGCGAATACCGAGTCCGACTCCTCGGACGCTACACCACTCCTCAGCAAATCCTCGACACCATCGTTGCGTACCGCAACGGTCTCCCCGTCTATGTCCGTGATGTCGCGGAAATCGACATCGGATACACCAAGCAACGCGGATTCATCCGCTCCCTCGCGCGCCCCGCGATCGCAATCAATGTCATCCGTCAAGACCAAGCGAATGTCATCGACATCATGACCGAACTCAAGGTCCGCCTTGATGAAGTCCGCACCGACATCCTCCCCAACATCGGTGGATCATCCGCTGCAGGTCCCGTCGGTCCAGACCTGCGCCTCCGCCAGGTCTACGACGAAACAACCTACATCACCAGCGCCATCTCCCTCGTCACCCAGAACCTCTGGGTCGGTGGACTCATCGCCTCCGTTGTGCTGCTCTTTTTCCTGCGTTCATGGAGAGCGACAGGCATCATCGCCATCGCGATCCCCATCTCCATCATCGGCACCTTCCTCATCCTCCTCGCGCTCGGACGCACACTCAATGTCGTCTCACTCGCAGGTCTCGCGTTCGCAGTCGGTATGGTCGTAGACAACTCCATCGTTGTCCTTGAGAACATCGACCGCCGCATCGGTCTTGGTGAATCCCCGCGCAGAGCCGCACTCCGAGGCGGAGGAGAAGTCTGGGGCGCGATCCTCGCATCCACCCTCACCACCGTCGCGGTGTTTATCCCTGTGCTCACCATCGCTGAAGAAGCGGGACAACTCTTCCGCGACATCGCGATCGCGATCGTCGTCTCCGTATCGCTTTCTCTCCTCGTCTCCATCTTCGTCATCCCCACCGCCTGCTCGCGTTGGCTCCGCCCTCACCGCAACTCCAAATCCAAGTTCTTCCGATCCATCGACACCCTGTTTGGACTCACCATCATCGGGACCAAACTCGTCGATCTCCTCGGTTCCGCGATCCGCTTCATGATCACCGGAGTCCGCGGCTGGACCCTCCGCCCCGCGCTCATCATCGTCATGGCGCTCGGATCAATCCTCGGCGCGATCAAACTCATGCCGCCGATGGACTACCTCCCAGCAGGCAACCGCAACCTCGTCTTCGGCGGCCTCCTCATCCCACCAGGACTCTCCCTCGACCAACGAACCATCATCGCGCAGCGCATCGAAGACCAAATCCACGATTACGCCAAAGCAGACATCAACGACCCCGCAACCCTCGCAGATCTCCCCCCAATCCAGATGTTCCCAGGGATGCCGATCTTCAAACCCGTCCCCCTCGACAACTTCTTCATCGGCGCGTTCGGGACCAACCTCTTCATCGGCGCCACGAGCCAGAACGAAGAGGTCGTCATCCCGGTCGGACACCTCCTCACCAGCGCCATGAACACCATCCCCGACTCCTTCGGCGGCGCAGGACAAACCTCACTCTTCGGACGCTTCAACTCAGGTGGTTCCATCCGCATCGAAACGCTCGGCCCAAACCTCGACAAGGTCAACGCCGCAACCAGCCACATGCTCGCCATCTCAATGGAGAAATTCGGCGCAACCCAAGCGTCCCCCGCGCCAGCGAACTACTCCATCCAACAACAAGAAATGCAGGTCCTCCTCAACGACCTCGGTCGAGAACTCGGTCTCACCAACCAAGGACTCGGAGTCGCAATCCGAGGACTCTTCGACGGCGCATTCGTCGGTGAATACACCCTCGGATCAGAAGCCATCGACCTCGTCGTCGTCCCAATCGGAGGCGAACTCGATTACCTCGAACAGCTCGCCGACATCCCCATCGCGACACCAGCAGGACCCGTCGTCCCCGTCAGTTCCATCGCAGACTTCATCCCCGCGACATCCCCTCAAGAAATCAACCGCATCGAAGAACTCCCCAGCGTCGCGATCAACATCACCCCACCCGAATCCATGCCGCTCCAAGAAGCGATGCTCTGGATCGAAACCAATGTCATCCAAGAAGCAAAGGACTTCGGACTCATCGACTCCACCATGCGCGTCCGCCTTGAAGGTAGCGCCGCAGACCTCGCCAAAATACAGGGCGCGATGTTCGGGGTCACTGACAAGAACCACCCCAAAGGAAACCTCCGATTCCTCATCGGCGCAGGGATCCTCATCGCGACTCTCATCGCAGGAATCCCCGCGATCCTCCAGTCACGCAAATCCAAAAACAAAAAACTCCCATACGCCATCGCAGGCGTCATCATCATGGCCGCATTCCTCGGCGCACTCGCCTTCACCGCGATCGGGAACCCACAGCTGCTCACCGCACGCATGGTCTGGGCGCTCCTCGTCACCTACCTATTGATGTGCGCCCTCTTTGAAAGTTTCCTCTACCCGCTCGTCATCATCTTCACCGTCCCACTCGCAGTAGTCGGCGGATTCGCAGGTCTCAAAATCGTCCACGAGGTCACCCTCGCCGACCCCACCAAAGCACCGCAGCAGCTCGATGTCCTCACCATGCTCGGATTCGTCATCCTCATCGGTGTCGTCGTCAACAACGCGATCCTGCTCGTCCACCAAGCACTCAACTTCATGCGTGGTGAATCCGATGACGCGCTCGAACAAACCGACTCGGTCCTCGAACCCATGCCCGCCGTCGACGCGATCATCCTCTCCGTCAAAACACGCACGCGCCCAATCCTCATGTCCGTCCTCACCTCGGTTGGTGGCATGCTCCCCCTCGTCCTCGTCCCAGGTTCGGGTTCTGAAATGTACCGCGGTCTTGGTTCCGTCGTCGTAGGTGGACTCCTTGTCTCCACCATCTTCACCCTCCTCCTCGTTCCCCTCCTATTCTCTCTCGTGATGGACATGCGACAAGGCATGACCTCAACCGAACCGGATCCAATCCCGAACCCGAAACCGAAACCAGTACACGGATAACCCAACCATGCGCACGCCGATCGCCCTCGCACTCACCGCACTCCTCACCATCACCGGCTGCGCGACCACCCCCACCAAACCCACTCCACCAACACTCCCCCTCGCCGCAGCCCCAGGTTTCGACGATGGACACGACGCAACCAAACTCACCATCCACAAGGGCAACGGATTCGGAACCGTCACCTTCGACGAAATGATCACCGACCTTTCCGCCGCCGATGTCATCCTCGTTGGTGAAATGCACGGCCATACCGAAGCACTCGACTTCATCGCCACCACCTTCGAATCACTCATCGAACGCAACCCAAGACTCGTCCTCTCCATGGAGTTCTACGAACGCGACGAACAAATCGCACTCGACGACTACCTCGCAGGAATCACAGACTACGCCGCCTTCCTCAAAGCCGCTGGAAGAACCGAATCCAACAACCCCATCGGTCACCTCCGCATGATCGAACTCGCCAAAAAACACAACCGCACCGTCATCGCGTCCAACGCGCCAAGACGCTACACCAAACTCGCACGCACCGACGGATTCGAAGCACTCCGCAACCTCAACGATCGTCAACGCGCACTCGTCGAAATCCCTGCTGATCTCCCGACCGGTTCCTACGCCGACCGTTTCCGCGACGCCATGTCCGGGATGGCCGCCCACGGCGGAGAAGAAATGATCAACAGCTTCCTCCGCTCCCAAACCGTCTGGGACTACACAATGGCCGCAAGCATCGCCGAACCGATCCACACCAACAACGCATCCGTCTTTCATGTCGTCGGACATTTCCATGTCGACCACAACCTCGTCGAAGGCGGCTCAGCAATGACCGATCAAATCCGCTACAGCATCGGAGATCAGCGCACTATCCGCTCACTCGTCATGCACGCCGCAAACACCGATTCTGTCACACCAGAAGATTCCGGCACCGCAAGCGAACTCAGCCCAGGTCCCGCCGCGGACTACATCGTGTATTTCCCAGTCGAAGAAGAATGATCCACAGCATCAAGATGTGAATCTCCAAGCGTGTTTTGCCGTACAATAGTTGCGTGAACACACTTCAAAACATCCCGACCTCACTCCGATCAATACTTCTCATCGCAGCCGTCCTCCTTGCGTCCATATCACTCGCGCAGACATCCGCCCCCCTATCCGTCCCAGCTTCCCGACAAGCCGACCGCGTCGCGATCATCACCATCGAAGGCGCCATCGACGCGATCACCGCGATGAGCGTCCGCAGACGGATCGGAGAAGCGGAGGACGCTGGATACAACGCGATCGTCTTCGAGATCAACTCCCCAGGTGGAGGGGTCGGAGCCGTCCTCGACATCACCAACACGATCAAATCCTCATCCATCAACAACACCATCGCATGGGTCAACACCGACGCGTATTCAGGTGGTGCGATCATCGCCCTCGCGTGTAAAGAGATCATCAGCTCCTCACCCGGCGCGATGGGTGACGCATTCCCAGTCATCATGACCGCCGTCACCCAAGGCAACCAAACGCGAGGCGGACTCCGAGGACTCACCCCAGACGAACGCACCAAACTCCTCCCCCCACTCCTCGCGGATGTCACCGACTCTGCACGCCGCAACGGATACGACGAATACCTCGTCCAAGCGATCGTCATCGACGGCATCGAACTCTGGCAAATCGAAAACACCAACACCCTCCAGCGCTACGCGATCAACGAAGCCGAGTACCGCACACTCTTCAACGAAGATCCACCAAGAGGCATGCCCCTCATCGCACAAGTCACAGGAGGCAGACCCACAGGCGTCACCGATCCAGAACCAGAAGCAGGATCGGAATCAGAATCAGACGCTCAACAAGAACCCGATACAGATTCAGATGTTGAAACTGAACCAGTAAACGATCAAGACATCGAACCAAACAATGAACTAGACAGTGAACAAAGCTCACTACCAATCGCAGATCAAGCAGCACCCCAGCAACAATCAACCCCAACCAACACCACCGACTTTCGTCCCGCGAGCGACACCCTCGACGATGTCGTCAAAGAGTTCAACGCGACAGAACGCATCGCTGAGCTGACCCTCGAAACCCACTCATCGCGTCCAGTCTTCACCGCAGCGGACAAAGACCGCTACCGCCCCATCGCCTACATCACCGATGGATCAGCCCCCATCGTCATGCGAGAACAACAACTCATCGACCTCGGATTCTCCTCAGGGATCATCCAAACCGACGAGCAGCTCCAAGCATTCATGGGCGCCACCACCCTCGCACGCGCCAACGAAAGCTGGTCCGAAGGGTTCGTCCGATTCATGACCTCCATGCCTGTCCGAGGCGTACTCATCGCGATCTTCCTCATCGCGATCTTCATCGAACTCATCACCCCAGGCACAGGAATCGGTGGATCTGTCGCGCTCATCACACTCATCGCGATGATCGCCCCCCCCGCCATGATCGGTCTCGCAGGATGGTGGGAAATCATCGCCATCATCGTCGGACTCCTCTTCCTCGCAATCGAAGCGTTCGTCGTCCCGGGATTCGGTTTCTTCGGCATCGTCGGACTCGTCTCCCTGTTCGCAGGAATCCTCTGGACCTTCATCCCAGCAGGATCATCCCTCACCAATCCGAACACCCAACAAGACCTCATGGGTGCAATCGTCACCGTCCTCCTCGGATCATTCTCCGCAGGCATCATCATCTGGCTCATCAGCCGAAACCTCGATCGCATCCCCATCTTCGACAAACTGATCCTCGCAAGCGCCTCCGGGATCGGCGCTGAGCCCAGAGAACAATCCGTGTTCAGCGCGATGCTCGGGGACGAACCAACCCTCCAACCCGGAAATACAGGCACCACCACCACCGACCTCAGACCATCCGGACAAGCCGATATTCTCGGAAACCTCACCGATGTCGTCGCCGAGTTCGGATACATCGAAGCAGGAACCCCCATCAGAGTCACCGCTGTCGAGTCCTTCCGAATCGTCGTCGATCGGATCTCAGAAGAACAACACAACACGCAAAATCAAAACGACCCAGAGCCAGGTCCAGATCAAGACAAAACCGACCCGGAGAACGCATAAATGGATTCCCTTCTCATGGCCGGCATCGGACTCATCCTCCTCGGCGCACTCCTCCTCGTCGTCGAAGCATTCATCCCCTCCGGAGGAGTCATCGGACTCGTCGCAACCGCCGTCGCGATCGTCGGGATCGTCCTCCTCTTCAAACACGACACCACCTGGGGCGCCATCGGTCTCCTCACCACCCTCATCCTCGGCCCAATGCTCTTCTTCTGGGTCCTCAAACTCCTCCCAAACACCCCCTTCGGGAAGGACATGTTCGGAGACTCCGGAGAAGAAATCGCAGCAAAGCGAGACACCCAATCCTCAAGATGGCGCGAGGAACGCAACGCACTCCTCGACCAAACAGGCAAAGCCGTCACCGATCTGCACCCAGTTGGGATCGTCCTCATCAACAACACACGCCACGACGCAATCGCCAAAGGCCAGGGCATCGATAAAGACTCCAACATCCGAGTCGTCAGCGTCGATGGAATGCAAATCGAAGTCCGACAGGCATAGAATAACCCGATAACCTCTTATTTCCCCACCGGAGACAAAGCATGAATCCCCTATTCTGGATCCTCATCGGCATCGGCGCACTCGTCCTCTTCGTCGTTGTCGTCGTCCTCTTCAACTACTTCGCACTCTGGTTCCAAGCATTCCTCTCAAACGCAAAAGTCGGCCTCATGTCCATCATCGCGATGCGATTCCGCAAGGTCAACTCCACCGTCATCGTCATCAACATGATCCGCCTCGTCAAAGCAGGAATCACAGGAATCCGCACCGACGAGCTCGAAAGCCACTACCTCGCAGGAGGCAATGTCGGCAATGTCGTCTCCGCGATCATCGCCGCCTCCAACGCACGCATCGAGCTCGATTGGGGTGTCGCCACCGCGATCGACCTCGCCGGACGCGACATCCTCGACGCGGTCAACACCTCCGTCAACCCAAAGGTCATCGACTGTCCTGATCCATCACTCGGACGCCCCACCATCGACGCCGTCGCCAAAGACGGCATCCAGCTCAAAGCACGCGCACGAGTCACCGTCCGCACCAACCTCGCACGACTCGTCGGTGGTGCAACAGAAGAAACCATCGTCGCCCGCGTCGGTGAGGGCATCGTCTCCTCCATCGGCTCCGCAGACTCCCACGCACGCGTCCTCGAAAACCCAGACGCGATCTCCAAAGCCGTGCTCGCACGCGGACTCGACTCAGGAACTGCCTACGAGATCCTGTCCATCGACATCGCGGATGTCGATGTCGGTGTCAACATCGGTGCGAAACTCCAAGAAGACCAAGCACAAGCGGATATGAAAGTCGCTCAAGCGAAGGCAGAGCAACAACGCGCCCACGCCGTCGCGAAAGAACAAGAATACAAAGCGGAAGCACAGAAGAACCGCGCACTCGTGGTCCTCGCAGAAGCCGAGGTCCCCAAAGCGATGGCCGAAGCCTTCCGCTCCGGAAACATGGGCATCATGGATTACTACCGCATGAAAAACATCCAGTCCGACACCGGGATGAGAGACTCGATCGCCAAAGACAAGGATTAAGAGCTTCTCGAATACAACCCAGTTCCCGTCAAACAGAACTCCAAAATAACCCCCGCACAAAGCGGGGGTTATTTGTTATGTCAAACTTGCATTCTCCGGAGCATCTGGTATTCTGACTGTTCATAAATCAGTTCTGATATTTATTTCACAACGCAATCATCTATCTCAGGGGTTCCCATGACTGTCAGCGACAGCTCCATCAACAAACAATGCATCATCTGCGGCAAAACCTGCGCAGGACTCCCCAGAATCAAAGATACACTCGGTAACTACGCCCACAAAGCCTGCGCCAAAGAACTCCAAGCCAAACAATCGAAACCAAAGACGACCCCAGACCACAACCCAGATCCAGACGCAGCCATCCTTGATCTCACTCCGGAAGAAGAGCCCGAAATGGCGCACTTCCTCGACGACCTCCCATCCCCAGCTGACCAAGAACCCTCCGCTGGAATCCGAGCCGCCTGCCCAGGGTGCGGTACTTCAGTCTCCTCGGACGCAACCATCTGCGTCAACTGCGGCTGCAACACCAAGTCCGGACGCGGATTCAAAGCAGTCAAAACCAAAACCAAGTCAAAAAGCAACGGCCCAAACCTCGCTGCCAAAGCCGGATCACTCGCCGCCGCCCCCTTCCTCCCAATCATCGGAGCCGTCATCGGAGGTGCTATCGGTGCCGCAATCTGGGCCGCTGTCGCACACTTCACTGGATATGAAATCGGATTCCTCGCAACAGGAGTCGGCGCCATCTGCGGCATCGGCGCCGTCATCGGCGCAGGAGGAGACGGAAACGCATGGTCCGGCACAGTCGCTGTCGTCGTCGCCATCATCTCGATCATCACCGGAAAGACGATCGTCAACTCAATCTATGTTGACCAACTCCAATCCATCAAAATCGCCGTCGAAGAAGGCATGGAAACCCAGCACACCCTCGATGATTTTCAAGAGGAAGACGCCGTTTTCAACATCGCAAGCGATATCGCATGGGAGCTCGAAGAAGCAGGCCAAACAATCCAATGGCCAAACCCCGACATCGACCTTTACGAAGCACTCAGTCTTTCAGACTTCCCACAAAGCATCGTGGACCAAACAAACAAAAAATGGGACTCCATGGACGCCGATGAACGAATCGAATATCGACAATCTCAAATCGATGAGTTCAACGAAGCTTCCGTCGCATTCAACAACTTCCTTGATGAAGAAATGGACGCAAGCAGCGACCTCATGAGCAACCTCTCGCCTTTCGATGCGCTCTGGGCATTCCTCGCCCTCGGAGCCGCATGGCAGTTCGGCAACGGTGGATTCAGCGAAGACTAATCCGCATGAACAACACCGTCACCACATTTCTTTTCCCCGTCATCGGCGCACTCATCTTCGCAGCCATCAGCGCCGCAGGTTGGTACGCGATGGTCTACTACAGCGGCTACGAAATCGGTCTCGCAGCAGCAGCCGTCGGCGCACTCTGCGGAATAGGTGCCGCGATGGGATCGCCAGACGACGGGAACTGGTGGTCCGGATCAGTCGCCGTCGCATTCGCGCTCATCGCAATCTACACAGCCAAAGTCGCGCTCTATGGTCCTTCAGTCTCAAGCACCTTCAACTTCTACGACGGAATCTGGGGACTCTTCGCAGTGTTCGCCGCTTGGCACATCGGAACAGGTCAGTACGGAAGCTAAGCCGACCTACAACTTCCCAAGCAGCACCACACAGTGCGCCTCAATCGCCCGCTCCTCCCCCACCGCATCGACTCCCTCGTGCGTTTTCCCCTTCACATTCACTTGGTCCGCCCCAACCCCAAGCATCCGCGCGATATTCGCGCACATCGCGTCCCGATGAGGTCCAATCTTTGGACGCTGACACACCACCGTCGCATCCAGATTCACCACCCCAAAACCTCGATCCGCGACCCGTTTGACCGCCTCAACCACGAAGTCCTCAGAATCCTGAGATTCGTGCCTCGGATCGGTATCGGGAAACAGCTGTCCAATATCCCGCTCCCCGATCGCCCCAAGCAGCGCATCAGTCACCGCATGCAACAACGCATCCGCGTCCGAATGCCCCACCGGACCGCGAGAATGCTCGATCAAAACCCCCCCAAGCACGAACGGCCTCCCCTCCCCCTCCGGCGCAAGAACATCCAAACGATGCAAGTCATACCCATGACCGATCCGAATTTGCCCATCAGCACCCAAACCCATCAAAAACCTCCGAACGCTCGTCAATACCCGTCGTACTTCTCTGGAGACCGCATCCTATCTTACCGATAAGATCCGCGGGCACCGCCCATTATCCGTCCGAAACCGGTCTCTCACGATTCCGAGCAATACAATCAAACCAGACACACGCCTGGGAGTTCCGAAAATGACCATTCTTTCAAAAACCGCCACGACCACACTCATTGTCCTGGCATCACTCGCCCTCATCCTCTCCATGAGCGGCTGCTTCTACGCCAAACAAGCACTCTCCAAAACACCCGGCGGGAACATGAACTCCGACGACTCCTACACCTACATGTCCACCCCCTACGAACCACTCACCGTCACCCTCTATGACAACCGCGACAACGAACCACTCTGGACCGTCGATGTCCCCATCGGATCAAAGGTCTCCATCAAGTTCCGCGCCAACAAAGCAGAAGCAGGCACCACACGCCGACCAGACATCATGCAGTGGGCCATCTACGACGCAACCCGTCGCACCGCACGCTACGACAACACCATGGCCGTCCCACCAGCAGAGTCACGCCTCATGCGCGTCTCACTCCGCACCGGTCCAGAGTTCCCAGAAGAAGAACCCGAAGAACAAGTCTTCCCAGACCCAGACCACCAATGGCTCCCAGTCGAACCCAAGCAATACCGCTCAAACGACACCAGCTACGACCCCTCCGCGTCATACTCCGGAAACTAAACCTTCCGATTCATCCAAAAAACACAAAACACCCGTCAGGGTGTTTTTTCATATGCACACTTGTTTTCCAGTGCGATCAGCAGATCAGCCCGCGTCCCGCATCCGATCGGTCCCACGCCGTCTGCGTCGCCGTCCCGCGCGGATCAATCCGCCTATGACCGCTTCGGGATGCTTCGCAAGCGTCGCCGCAGCGCACATCGCGCACACACCCATCCAAGCAGACTTCTTCGTAGGCCGAACCCGAATCACGCGCCCCACGCCGCGCCCGCAACACGGACACCCATACACCACCTGCCCGTTCTTCCGATGCTCATCCCCACCCGCCGCACGATAAAGCGCATCGGGATGCGCCTTCCCATGCAAATCAAACGAGAACTCGCTCGTGTGCCGAGTCTCCGGGAAGTACCCATCCTCACCACACAAATCTCCTGCAACCGAACCACCGAGATCCGTCAGGTTCTCTTGCGATCCCGGCGCATCATCCGGCGCGCCGGATATCTGCAAGCCAGTCTCTTTGGGTTGTTCATCAGCGAAGTCGTACATACATCCCCAGCAATCCAGACCCAAAAACCAATCATCACTTCCCCGAAGAGCGGACACCGCTCCCAAGGACCACGAGCAAGAAGCACACGAGTCTGCCAATCAAAACCTCAATCAGCAACCCCTCTACTTCGTCATACCGATTTCTCCCTCTCCAGTTTCATCGGCTCCAACCACCCCCCACTCAACCACCCCAA
>TARA_R110002073_G_scaffold336513_1_pt1 | contig 136957 bp, 117 predicted proteins | sample TARA_R110002073 | Tara Oceans TARA_R110002073 (sample SAMEA4397174) | marine metagenome | biome: Polar Biome; feature: [DCM] deep chlorophyll maximum layer (ENVO:01000326); material: water (ENVO:00002006), including particulate matter (ENVO:01000060) such as... | depth 40 m
CAAACTTCGTTTCGGGAGAGGTGCGGTGCGCGAAAGCAGCATAAATATCTGCATCAACAAACTGCATGACCTCCGCCTGCGTCGGGGGAGAGTTGACTAGTTGATCGAAGCGAAAGCTCTAGCGAGGCGACTCAAGCAGAGGCGATGGCTTGCCAGAGCGAGGCGGAGGCTTGGATGCCGCGGTGGAAATCTTCCAGTGAGAACTTTTCGTTGGGGCTGTGTGCGGCGTCGTCGTTTTGCCCCCAACCGAGAAGCAAGCAATCGCAATCCAGGACTTCTTGGAATCGTGCCAGGATTGGAATCGAGCCGCCTTCGCGAATCATCACGGGCGGTGTTCCGAACGCTTTCTCGATTGCGACGCTGGCTGCCTTGGCGTAGCGGCTGTTTGCATCAGCCAGCATCGCGCCGGCACCATGATCTGGTTTCAAAGTCCAGCGGATACCCGGCGGGCAATGACGTTCGAGGTGAGATTCGATCAGGCCGGTCAGACGTTTGGGGTCTTGGTTGGGCACCAGTCGGAAGCTGAACTTCGCGGACGCTTTGGCTGGTAGAACCGTTTTGACGCCTTCGCCTTGATGTCCCGAGGTCAAACCGTTGATGTCGAGTGACGGACGTGCCCAGCGTCGTTCATCGGTGGTGTAGCCAGCTTCGCCGTGCAGTTCGGAAGCACCGACGCTGCTCGCGAATTCCTCGTCGTCAGCACCGAGTTGTTTCCAGGCTTCGCGTTCAATGTCGGGAATCGGAGCGACATCGTCGTACAACCCATCGATCGCGATTTTTCCGTCGGCGTCCTTCATGCTGGCCAGCAACTGGCACAGAGCCATGGCGGGATTGGCGACCGCGCCGCCGAAGCTGCCGCTGTGCAGGTCGTGACTCGGTCCGTCGACGAACAATTCGTACGTCGCAATGCCTCGCAGGCCGCAAGTGACCGCGGGGCGGCCTGGTGCGTACTGGCTGCTGTCGCTGACCACCACGACGTCGCAGGCCAATTTTTCGGCGAGCTCGGGCAACCAATCGTCCAGGTTTTGGCTGCCGACTTCTTCTTCGCCTTCGATCAGAAATTTAATTTGCAGCGGCAATGATTGGCCGCTGGCGAGCCAGTCGCAAACGCTGTGGATATGCGTCAGGACTTGGCCTTTGTCGTCCGTCGCGCCACGTGCGAAAACCTTGCCGTCGCGGACAACGGGTTCGAACGGCGGGCTGGTCCACAGATCGAGTGGCTCGGGCGGCTGGACGTCGTAGTGTCCATAGACCAAAGCCACGGGGGCACCGGGGACCGGCGGGGTCGAGGCGACCAGCAGTGGGAATCCGTTGGTGGAAATGGACTCGGTTTGCAGGCCGGCCGCATTCATTTTCTCGAGCAACCAATTGGCCGCTTGGTGAACGTCATCGCGGCGGGAGGAATCGCTGCTGATGCTTGGGATTTTTAGCCACTCGATCAATTCGGCTTCGTGACGCTGTTTTCCGTCGTCCAAACGCGACTGAACTTCGGCGGGCAATTGGGAGGCGGGGGAGGAAGATTGTTCGGATTGGGACATCAAATTGCATTGCGAAAGAGAATCGAGCAGCGTGCCGTCGAATGCGGAAAAATCCGTATTTGAGGACTAACAGGTCCATCTGGACGTCTTTACAATAGCACTTCACAAACCAAAACAGGACCACCAAGCGGCAGGATGAGACGCCGCTGTTGCCCCAAATTTCACCAGGAGTTGTTGGAAGCATGTCCGATCATTCCGCCGCCGTTGCCGAGCCCGATGTGGTCACGGAAGAAGAACAACGCAGCGATCGTAAACCGAAACGACAACCGCCCTACCACGTCATTTTGTGGGACGACACCGACCACAGCTATGACTACGTGATTTCGATGATGAAGCGTTTGTTCCGCATGCCCATCGAGAAAGGCTATCAGGTCGCGAAAGAGGTCGACAAAAGCGGCCGCGCGATTTGCATGACCACCACGTTGGAACTGGCGGAACTGAAACGCGACCAAATTCACGCGTTCGGCAAAGACGAACGTTTGGATCGTTGCAAAGGCAGCATGTCCGCCACCATTGAACCTGCTCGCGGCTAAGCGGGCCCGAGGCTGAACGAGCATTCTTTTCTGATGACGGCGAAACTTCGAACCCGCACGCTGGGCTGCAAAGTCAACCAGTACGAAACCGAACTGGTTCGGCAGGGCCTGCAAACAATCGGGTACGAAGACGCCAGCGATGGTGAATCGGCTGACCTGTGCATCGTCAACACGTGCACGGTCACCGAAACCGGTGACGCGAAAAGCCGGCAAGTCGTCCGACGTCTGAATCGCGAAAACCCTGATGCCCGGATCGTCGTCATGGGCTGTTACGCCACCCGGGCGCCCGAAGAAGTCAGTGCGTTGCCGGGTGTCGTCGAAGTTCTGACCGACAAGCGAGAACTCGGCGATTTGATGGGCCGCTTTGGCGTCATCGATGTGCCCACCGGATTGTCCGGATTCGCTGGCCGCAAACGGGCCTATGTGAAAGTCCAGGACGGATGTTTGCTCCGTTGCAGTTACTGCATCATCCCGATGGTGCGTCCCAAGCTGCATTCGCGACCGAGCCAAGAGATCGTCGACGAGGTGACTCGTTTGGTCGATGCCGGACACCGCGAAGTCATCCTGACTGGCATTCACCTGGGCCACTACGGTGTCGACTGGAACCGCAACAAGCCTCGTGAGGAGTGGGTGCGGTTGGCTCATTTGGTCAAAGATCTGTGTCAGATCCCCGGCCAATTCCGAATTCGAATGAGCAGCATCGAGGCGACCGAAGTCACTCGGGAACTGATTGGCGTGATGGCCGAGTTCCCTGAGAAGGTCGTCCCGCACCTGCACCTGTGCTTGCAATCGGGAAGCGATTCGGTTCTGCGTCGTATGCGTCGACGCTGGGGCACGAAGATGTTTCTCGATCGCTGCCGTCTGCTTCGTGAATCATTGGACCGACCAGCGATCACGACCGACATCATCGCGGGTTTCCCCGGTGAGACCGAAGAGGAATTCGAGCAGACGTTGCGGACCTGCCGCGAAGCTGGTTTTTCAAAGATCCACGCGTTCCCGTATTCTGCTCGTCGAGGCACTCCGGCTGCCGAACGTGACGACCAACTCGACAAAGGGTTGATCTCCGAACGAGTCGACCGGTTGGGTGAGGTGGAAGCCGAGCTACGGCAACAGTACTACGAAACGTTGGTCGGTTCCGATTTGGAATTGCTGGTCGAAGAGGTGACGCCCGACGGGCGATTGCAGGGAACCACCTGTCGTTACGCGTTGGGATCGATCGAGCGTCCTGAAAACGTGGGCGAAGCGGATTCTCTTCGCGAAAACGATTTGATCAAAGCACGCGTGGTCCGCGTTCAAGACGATCGATTGGAATTGGCGTGACCTCATCGCCTCGCAGAGACGACGTTGCCACCGTCGATGAATTGAAAGCGATCGTGCATCAGTTCGTTGATGAACGGAATTGGCACGAATTCCACCAGCCGAAGAATCTGGTGATGTCGTTGGCGATCGAAACCGCTGAGCTGATGGAGCATTTCCAGTGGCTGACGCCGGATGAATCTGCTCGCGTGAAGGACGACGAGCAGAAGCTTCACGATGTCGGGGAAGAGGTCGCGGATTGCTTGGCGTATCTGCTCGCGATCGCGAATAAGTTGGACATCGATTTGTCGACGACGTTACGAGCCAAGATGATTCGCAATGCGATCAAGTATCCCGTCCCGGACGACGAGTAGGCCAGGTTGTACCTGGCGATCGTTCTTGGCAGATGAACGTTGGTCTCGCAAAAGCGTTCAATGACGCCTCGCTTTGTTCCAAAGTATCGGCGTGGGTGCCATGTGGGACATGGCCTACGAGCGTTGTGAACCGAATTCTTGGCGAATCCGGCTACGAATTGACATGGCTACCGTAGGCCAGGTTGTACCTGGCGATGGTTCTTGGCAGATGAACGTTGGTCTCGCAAAAGCATTTCAATGACGGCTCGCTTTGTTCCAAAGCATCGGCGTGGGTGCCATGTGAGACATGGCCTACGGGCGTTGTGAACCGATTCTTGGCGAAATCGGCTATGAATTGACTTGGCTACCGTAGGCCAGGTTGTACCTGGCGATGGTTCTTGGCCGGTGAACGTTGGTTTCGTGAAAGCGTTTTGTTGACGGCTCGCTTTGTTCCAAAGCATTGGCGTGGGAGCCATGTGGGACATGGCCTACGGGGATTGTGAACTGGATTTTGGCGAAATCGGCTGCGGTTGGATTGCCGATTGGTTTACGAACCGACGTAGCGGTCGTAAATGGAGCGTGCATGCGGGATGTCTCGGACGCCACTGATTACTGCTCGGCCGTCGCGGAACAGGGTCAGCGTTTGGTCATCCGGTAACTGCAACCGCGTGAAGAAACGCGTCGCTTGGACTGGTGCGACGTCGTTCCATCGTTCGGCAATCTTGGTCAAGTCAATGCGGCGACTTCCGCCGGGAATTTGCACCGCGTTGCGACCGCACAGCGTTTCGGCTTGAGACGTGCCCGCTTCGGAGGCATCAAGAAATTCTAGTTGTCCGCCCGAGCAAGCCGGGCATTGGTTCGACAGGTTTTCGTCGATGGCGATCTCTCGGATTCGGTTTCGCCAGAGATCAATCGAGAGCACCCGCGGGTTGATCGCGGATTCGTTGCCGGAGAGAAACTTCAAAGCCTCGGAGGATTGCAGGCTGGCGATCAAGTGCGTTGCCGGGCCGATCACTCCTGCTGTGTCGCAAGTTTCCACCTCGCCGGGGTCAGGAACGTCGGGGACAAGGCAACGGAAGCACGGCGACACGCCATTGAAGAAACGGACTTGTCCATTGGCACCCACGCAGCCTCCGTGCACCCAAGGCGTGCCAGTCGAAAGCGACCAATCGTTGAGCAGCAAACGCAGGGTAAAGTTGTCGGCCGCGTCGATGACCAAGTCGACGTCGCGAAGGTGTTCGGCGATGTTGGCCGGGTGGATGTCGGCGACGACTTCTTCGATCACAACGCTCGAGTTGATTTGACGCAGATGACCTGCCGCGGCTTCGGCTTTGGCGAGTGCTTGCTCCGCGTCGGATTCAACGTAGAGACTTTGACGTTGCAGGTTGCTCCACTCGATCAGGTCACGATCGATCAGGCGGATTCGTCCGACGCCCGCGCGGACGAGCAATTCCGATGCGACGGAACCGAGCGCACCGCAGCCCAGAATTGCGACATGTGCGGATTGGATTTTTGCCTGGCCCGCTTCACCGATCAGGGCGAATTGTGCTTGGCGGACGTAACGATCGTTCGGGTCGGAGATCGCCATTGAAAATCAAGCACAAAGAAAGCAAAACGAGTGGGCTTGTAAGCCGGGTTCTGTGCCGATGCGTGCATCGACGGTGACCATTTATCTGTGCACGACGATTGCTCGTCGCCTCCACTGCGACCTACCCGGGTGTCGATAACGAGGCGGGCCGCCTCGATGATGCACCCTGTTTGGTCTAGCTCCGGATGGGGTTTACCGAGCCGATCAAGTCACCTTGATCGCTGGTGCGCTCTTACCGCACCGTTTCACCCTCACCACGCATGACACCGCAAGCGGTGCCATCGTTCGGCGGTCTGCTCTCTGCTGCACTTTCCCTGGCCTCACGACCGGTCGACGTTATCGACCATCCTGCCCTTCGGAGCCCGGACTTTCCTCCAGCCGGAAACGCGGGAACCGCGAACCGTGCCAGCGGTCACCCCGCCCACTCGTCTTGCAACGACCAGGATAGCATGCGGGCTATTTTGCAACAGCCAAGTTCTGCGAACGCAGTCCAGTCACGTATTCGTGGGCCACGTTCATGACCTCTTTGTTGTAATACGTGTCACGGAAGATCTCATCGTTGTTGAGGACTTCATCGAGTTCCTCTTCTTCGGCTTCCGTTTGGGCCTTGCGTTCGGCTCGACGACGCAGGAATTCCTCTTCGTTCAGCGAAATGCTCTTCTGATCCTTTTCGCGAACGTACAACTCGATGCGACGCATCAGTTCGCTGAATTCCTTGTCCTGCTGGACTCGGTTGGCGGAATTGATGCGAAGTGAGTTGAGCAGGCTGTCCGGCGTCATGGCGTACAAGCTGTGTTTAGCCAACGGCACCTTGTCAAATTCCAATGCGTATTCGAGGTCACCTTCGGCAACGGGAAGCTTGCTGGTCATGCTTGGGAGCACCAAGTCAGCTTCGACCCCTTTGAGCTGAGTGCTCTCGCCGTCGGGCAGATAGAACTGTTGCAGCGTGACCTTCAGTGCACCGTAGTTCGCGTTGTTGTTGCGGAACAGGCTTTGTCCGATGTCCATCAGCGTTTGGACGGTTCCTTTGCCGTGTGTGGCTGGGTCACCGACCACGATGCCACGGTGATAGTCTTTGATTGCACCGGCGAAGATCTCGCTGGCACTCGCACTCAGTTTGCTGGTCACGACAACCAAGGGGCCGTCCCAGACCGTGCCGCTTTGATCGTCCGAGTATTGCTGCACCGATCCGTCCGAGTTCTTGACTTGAACAACGGGACCACGATCGATGAACAATCCGGTCAGGCTGATCGCTTCGGTCAAGCTTCCGCCACCATTGCGAGTCAGGTCGAGGACCACGCCACCGACGTTTTGCGATTTGAAGTCTCGCAGGATTCGTTCAACGTCGCGGGTGCTGCTGCGATAGTCCACTTCGTTTCGACGAGCGGCTTCCATATCCATGTAGAAGCTGGGCAGATTGATGTAGCCCAATTTGACTTTGCCTTGTCCTGGCATTTCGTGGTCGATGACTTCACCGCGAGCGGCGGAGTCTTCGAGTTCGATGCGAGCACGGACAATTTTGAAGATCTCTTCGTTGCCGGTTCCGCCAGGACGAACGGCCAAGCGAACAACGCTGCCAGCACGGCCGCGAATGAGTTTGACAACTTCTTTCAGAGGCATTTCCACGATGTCGACCATGGGGCCTTCGGCGTCTTGGCCGACGGCGACGATCACGTCATCGGGTTTCAGTTTGCCGTGTGAATCAGCGGCTCCACCAGGAATGACCTGACGAACAACCGTCGTGCCATCTTTTTCACCCAAGGAAGCACCGATGCCGTCCAAATTCAGACGCATACTGATCGCGAAATCTTCCAGCGTTGCTGGCGACATGTAAGTCGAGTGAGGGTCGTAGCCGTTGGTCACCGAAGAAAGGAACAGTTCCAACAAATCATCGGAGCTGGTTTGTTTCCAACGGCGAGCGTAACGGGCGTAGCGGCGACGCAGTTGGTCCTTGGCGTCAGCCATGATTTCGTCCTTGGACATCTCAGGTTCGTCAGAGTCTGAGTCGTCCGATTTTTCGTTTCGCAAGTCGAGCAACGCGAGTTTGATCTGACGACGCCAGCGGTCGCGAGCTTCGTCTGCGTCGCGAGCAAATTGAGTCGCATCGCGATCGATGATGATTTGTTCGTCGCGGGTGAAATCGAACTCGCCATCAAGTAATTCCATCACCACGGCAACGCGTTCATCGACACGCTGAGTGAATCGTCCATAGATGTAGTAGGCCAAGCTGAGGTCGCCCAAGCGAACTTGGTCATCGACCACTTCGGAGTAGCGATTGAATTCGTCGACATCGCTCTGAAGGAAGTACAGCTTCATCGGGTCGAAGGATTCGAGAAACAAATCCAGAGCTCGGCGACTGATCTCGTCGTTGAGGTCTTTGCCCGAAACGTGATTGCTGGGCATCAGTTGGGCGATCAGCTTCGCGATCACTTTGTCCTGAGGCGAGGGCTGGGGCGGAGCAGCTTGTTCCGGTGCAGCTCGTTCGACGGTTCGTTCCTGCGCGGTGGCGGGAAGTTGAATCAGTGTGGAACCAATGCACCCCACCGCGAGCAACGCGACGGGAAGGATTTGACGAAACGACATAGATCACGATCGGGTGAAAGGAAAAACCGACAGAGTTAGGAGGAATGCGTGCCTACCAAAATAGGGCATTCAGGCAGACTGCGCGCGTCCGTCCAGTTCGATGTTAGGAGTGTGGCGAAAAAACGGCAACCTTGATTTCCCAATGTCCCCAGAGGGGCAGGATCCGCTTGCGGCGTGCCAAACGACCGCCGGACGCTGGTTGGGTATGGTTGATTCCACCTTGATACTTCGGTTCAACCCCGGTCGCGGTTCACAGGACTGACGTCGATCGCCATTTTTCTGCGGGCCAAACAGAAAATTTCCCAAAAACAGTCTCCTTTTCCGTCAAACGCTCAAATCCATCGAGCAGCGGATCGGTCGCGTAGTGATAGGCGGATGCCGTCCACGTTTGCGGGAAACCGGCCAGGTTGGCTGGTTGGAGATGGGACGGTGAGACCAGATTGGCTTGCAATTCAATTCGGTCGTACAAGTTCGGGTGTCCCGGTTGATTGGTGACCTCAATCTCATCCAAAACTCCGGTCACTCGCTCAGCGTCTCGCTTGGCAAAGAACCAACATTCGCCGCCGACCCGCTGATTTCCCGGTCGCAAGGCGGGGTAGTCTTCGCGACCGAACAAGGTGCCCTGAACCCAAGCCGCGTGAACTCCCAGCGGGGTGACCGGCCAACAATGTTGACGGCATTGGCCTTGGCACAGCGTCCCGTAGACAAAGTAAACGGCCACGTCGTCGGGATTCTCCGGGATCATGCCGGCATAGGAATTCGGATTCATTCAGTTCGAACTTCTATCTGCGAAGAGTATGGCGATGTGGAATCGTGTCGGGGATGAACTCGGTGAATCGTCTCGGTTTCTGCATTGTCCCTGGAACGAGGCCTTTGAAAAGCAATCAGTTCATTTTGGCATGGCAGATTCATCGCTGATACAATGGGCGATCCCCTTCCAATGCTGTCCAAGCACCCTCCCCTTCCACCTGCGATGGCGACTTGGTCGCCGATGAGACTTCGTTTGCCGCAGATTCTTCGCCCGTTTGCTTGCTGCAATCGGTTAGGTGAGATCTCAGCGAGCGGATCTTGATTGGTCTCGCCGAACAAATTGAATGAAACCAATGGCTACCGAATCGTTTTCTCTTCGAAGCTGTTGCCCTCGAACTTTCTTGCCAGTCTTGTTGGCGGGGATGGTCTGGATATTGGCGGCCGCCGACCACGTGACTTCCGCAGAGGAAGTCTCGTTCAATCAAGACATCCGCAGCGTGCTATCGGACAAATGTTTTCTTTGTCACGGACCGGATGAATCGACCCGAGAGGCTGGTTTGCGTTTGGATGTTCGATCCGAAGCGGTCGATGGTGGCGTGATTGTCCTAGGCGATGCCGACGCCAGCGAATTGCTGGCTCGGATCACCAGCGACGATCCCGATTTGGTGATGCCACCGCCCAGCACCGGTAAATCGATCACCGAGGCCGAACGCATCGCGATCGAGCGTTGGGTCGATCAAGGTGCCGCCTATGAAGAACACTGGGCCTACGTCCCGCCACGAGTCCCAGAGATTCCCAATGTTTCCAATTCGCAGTGGTGTCGCAACGACATCGATCGATTTGTGTTAGCGCGTTTGGAAGCGGAAGGTCGTTCTCCCAACCCGCCCGCGGACCGGGCGACGTTGTTGCGTCGTTTGTATTTGGACCTGACCGGATTGCCACCCACGCTCGAAACGTTGGATCAAGTCGCAATGTCGGACGATCTAGATGCGACGGTGCAGCAGCAAATTGACGCAATGCTCGAATCCGTTTCCTTTGGCGAACGCTGGGCACGTTGGTGGCTCGACGCGGCTCGCTACGCGGATTCGGCGGGCTATGAAAAAGACATGCAGCGGAACGTTTGGTTCTATCGCGACTGGGTGATCGATGCGATGCACCGCGATATGCCCTACGACCAATTCGTCATCGAGCAGATCGCGGGTGACTTGTTGCCTGGTGCAACACAGAGTCAACGCGTTGCGACCGGGTTCTTGCGAAACTCAATGACCAACGAAGAAGGCGGTGCCGACCCAGAACAGTTTCGCATCGAAGGCATGTTTGACCGGATGGATGCGATCGGCAAATCGGTTCTTGGCATCACCACGCAGTGCGCACAATGCCACACGCACAAATACGATCCGATCAGCCACCACGAATATTACGAGATGTTCGCAGCGCTGAATGATTTTCACGAAGCTTGCATCACTGTTTTTACGCCGGAGCAAGCCGAGCAACGTGATGAAGTGTTGTCTTCGATTGACGCTGCTACAAAACAGTTTCAACGCGACCACGCTGATTGGCGAAGTCTGGTTGCGCAGTGGGCTCGCACACGAGCGGGACGCGATACTACGTGGACGACGCTGCATCCCACGACGGTTCCATTCGAAGGGCAGAAGTTCAATGTGTTGGAAGATGGTTCCATCGTCAGTGAAAGCTACGCACCGACCAAAGCCAGCAATGACTTCACGCTGACCACGCACGTGGGCACGATCACCGCGGTGCGATTGGATGCCTTGACCCATCCGCAATTGCCTCGTGGTGGACCCGGACGCAGCATCGACGGCACGGGAGCCTTGACCGAGTTCAAACTCAATATCGCTCCGCTTTCAAAAGACGAAAATGGTGACCGCAAACCAGCGGTGTCGGTGAAGTTCGTTCGAGCCTTCAGCGATGCCAACCCGCAACGCCGAACGTTGAAACCGCAGTACCGCAACCGAGACGCTGACAAAGACGAGCGAGTGGTGGGACCACCGGGATACGCAATCGATGGCGATGAGGTTACGGCTTGGACCACCGACATTGGCCCCGGACGCAGCAATCAATCTCGTCACATCGTCTTTGTGCCCGAGACTCCCGTCGTGATCGATGACGACGCCGAGGTCACTTTCACTTTGGTGCAAAAGCACGGCGGTTGGAACAGCGACGACAACCAAAATTTCTTGATCGGTCGTTATCGCGTTAGCATCACCGATGCGGCTGAGCTGCCAGCCCATGCGGTTCTCACCGAATCCGAATCCGTTTTGGCGATGAACCCGGATGACTGGACGGACTCGCAGGCGAAGCTGGCACTGGCCGCTTGGCATCGTGCGATCGCGTTGGGTGAATTAGCGGGTGAATCGGCGGGCGATGATACGACCCGCTCGGCAATCGAAAACGATTTGCTGAGTTTGGATTCCAAGATCGAATCGCTTTGGAAGCAATTCCCAGAGACAACCACGCAACTGGTCGCGCAGGCCACCCAGCGGCCTCGCGAAACGTTTGTGTTCTCACGTGGCGACTTCTTGAGTCCGACCGATGCGGTGCAGCCTGACGCACCTGACTTCTTGCACGCGATGCCGAACGATGGTGCACCGGACCGGCTGCGATTCGCGAAATGGTTGGTGGCCAACGACTCGCCGACCACGGCACGAGTGATCGTCAATCGAATGTGGCAGACGTACTTCGGTCGTGGTCTGGTCTCGACGCCGGAAGATTTTGGTTTTCAATCGTCCGCTCCGAGTCATCCGAAGTTGCTGGACTACTTGGCGACTGAATTGATGCAAAATGGTTGGCGGCTTAAACACATTCATCGTTTGATTGTTGAGTCGGCGACTTACCGTCAATCATCCATCGCTCCCGCGGACGATTGGCGAGATGACCCGGACAATGAGTTGCTCGCCCGTGGACCACGACATCGCGTCGAAGCCGAGATGGTTCGTGATTTGGCGTTGTCGGTCAGTGGATTGTTGAATGAATCCGTGGGTGGACCGAGCGTTTATCCGCCTGCACCAGCATTCCTGTTTGAGCCACCAACCAGCTACGGTCCCAAGATTTGGAATACCTCGACAGGTACCGACCAGTACCGTCGCAGTCTGTACGTGCATCAGTACCGCAGCATCCCGTATCCGCCGCTGCAAGTTTTCGACGCACCCAAAGGCGATGCGGCTTGTGTTCGTCGAGAACAGAGCAACACGCCGCTTCAGTCATTGGTGTTGATGAATGAACCGCAGTTCGTTGACGCAGCAAGGGCTTTTGCGGCACGTATTCTTCGCGAATCGCCAGACGATGATGCGGAACGAATTCAGTTCGCGTTTCGGTTGTGCACAAGCCGCGTGCCTGATGACGAGGAAGTTCAGATCTTGCTTCGGTTGCTACAAGAGCAACGGGAACACATCGCCGATGGCAACTTGGACTTGCAGGAACTGCTGGGCGTGCCCGCGGGGGTGTGCCATCAGTTGACCGGATTCGAGGCGACCGAGTTGGCGGCATGGATGACTGTCAGTCGCACGATTTTGAACTTGGACGAAACGATCACCAAATCATGAAGTCTATCAACATGTCTTACTCTCAACCGATCCGTCCAACTTCTGCCGACCCATCTCGATTCGCGAAGGGATTGGATTTGATGCGTCGGCGATGGTTCCTACAGCAGTGCGGACTTGGGTTGGGACACATTGCGCTGACGAGCTTGATGGCCGAAGCCGGAGACTTGGAACTGGCAGGCCCGGATCGGTCGGCGGTGGATCCCATGGCACCGAAGGCTCCGCATTTTCCCGCGAAAATCAAGAACGTTATTTTGTTGTTCATGGGCGGCGGACCCAGCCAGTTCGAAATGTTTGACTACAAACCAGCGCTGGAGCGGCTTGATGGAACCTTGCCGCCACCCGAGTTGCTGGATGGTTATCGTGCCGCGTTCATCAACCCCAATTCCAAATTGCTGGGACCCAAGTTCAAGTTTGAAAAGAAGGGTTCAGCCGGCACGCACATCAGCGAGTTGTTGCCTCACACCGCCGGTATGCTCGATGACATTTGTCTGATTCGGTCGATGAAGACCGACGCGTTCAATCATGCTCCCGCGCAATTGATGATGAGCACTGGCTCGCAGCAATTCGGTCGACCGAGCATGGGATCTTGGACCACCTATGGGCTCGGCAGCGAGTCTCGCGATTTGCCCGCTTACGTTGTGTTCAACAGCGGCAAGAAGGGACCCAGTGCTGGAGCTGGAAATTGGAATTCGGGTTTCTTGCCGTCGTTGCATTCGGGCGTCGAGTTCCGAAGCAGCGGTGATCCGGTGCTGTATCTTTCCAACCCGTCCGGCATGAGCGATTGGTCACAACGTCAATCGTTGCAGACCGTCAACGAGTTGAACCGGCGACGCTTGGACGTGGTCGGTGATCCCGAAATCGCCACTCGCATCAACGGCTATGAGATGGCGTACCGGATGCAATCGAGTGCGCCCGAAGCGATGGCACTGTCCGATGAGCCAGAACACATCTTGAAGTTGTACGGCGCCGAACCCGGCAAGATGTCATTCGCAAACAACTGTTTGTTGGCGCGACGTTTGGTCCAACGAGGCGTCCGTTTTGTGCAGTTGTTCCATGAGTCATGGGATCAGCACGGTGGTTTGACGGGAGGCTTGAAGCAGAATTGTGGCGACACCGATCAGGCTTGTGCCGCTTTGGTCAAGGACTTGAAACAACAAGGCATGCTGGATGAAACGCTGGTGATTTGGGGCGGTGAGTTTGGCCGGACCCCAATGGTTCAAGGAGGCAACGACGGTCGCGATCACCATCCCAATTCGTTCAGCATGTGGATGGCCGGCGGCGGGCTGAAGTCAGGCTTGGCTTACGGACAAACCGATGAGCTGGGGTTCGATGTCGCGGAGAACCCGGTGCACGTGCATGACTTGCACGCGACCATTTTGCACTTGCTTGGGTTCGACCACAAACAACTGACCTATCGTTTCCAAGGTCGTGATTATCGACTGACCGATGTGCACGGCGAGCTCGTTCACGACATCTTGGCGTGACGACGCCTCCAGCGGGCGCATGAAAAAACCTCGCGGTTCTTTGAAACGCGAGGTTGGTTGTTTTCGTCGGAACGAATTCAGCTGACCGAAGTCAGGGCGTCTTGCAAAGCGGCTTTGGGGCGAACACCAACGAAGGTGTCAGCGATTTCGCCATTCTTGAACAGCAACAAAGTTGGGATGCTGTTGATGCCGAACTTTTGTGCGGCACCTGGGTTGTCGTCGATGTTGACTTTGCCAATCTTGACGCCAGGATTTTCCGAAGCGAGTTCGTCGATCATGGGTGCAATTTGACGGCAAGGACCACACCATGGAGCCCAAAAATCAACCAGCACGGGGCTGTCGCTTTTGAGGACTTCGGAATCGAAATTGTCGTCGTTGAATTCTTTGACTGCTTCTGAGGCCATGGCCAAGGTCCTTGAACGTAACGGTGTTATTGGAAGGGTGATTTTAGAACCCGTTGGCAAACTGTCAATTTGCCTATCGGGGGTTTTGGGGTCTCTCGGACAACCTGCCGCTGGGAGCGATTTCAGTCGTGATCTACGAAGTGAAACGCATCGTATCGGGAGGGAGCGTCCTCAATATGAAATGCCCATTTTTGATGAAGGCTCGCCAAATTGGTTTTCGCGGGCCCTGAAAACGGTGCTTTGCGAGCTAAATGGAATGCAAAGCCTGCGCCAACTGCCCGAGAATGATCGCGGTCGCTCCCCAGACTTGCACCGAACCGTGGTGAAATGCGGGCGCCGCGAAAGTCAATTGACCAGCGACGGTGTCGGGTTGAGTCGCAGATCGAAGCGATTTGGTTTGTTGAATCATGTCAATTTGACATGCTTTTTCTGCCTCCAACTGCCGAGAAGTCGCGATGGGAGTTTGTTGGAGGACCATCTGAATCGGGAAATCGATCACTTCGTCGACCTCGCCAGGATCGGGCTGCCAATTTTGGTTTGGCGGATCGATCACGAACACGATTGGTGTGACCAAGTTGTCGCTGGCGTAGACATATTGGCGAGGCAAATTGCCACAGCACCGATGCACGCGTGCTGAGCCGCCGAGTTCCTCTTCGAATTCTCGCAGCGCGGCGCGTGGTGGTGTTTCGCCGCGTTCAATGCGTCCGCCGGGAAAGCAGATCTGGCCGCCGTGATGTCGCAACGTTGTCGGACGCCGCGTCAACGGAATGGTCCATTCGCCGCTGGCAGGGTCTTGGAACAAGCAAACTGCCACGGCCGCATGTCGCGAAGAACACCGGTGTGGTCCACGGTGACGACCGTAAGCCAGATGCGGGGCCATCTCGCAACCGAAGTCTCGGTTCAGCGACCACGGCGGCAGAGCTTTGGCAGTTGACGGTGCAGAATCGCTGGGCAGCAGTTGCTGCGTCAGTCGATCAGCCAACCGGTCCACATCCTTTGGCAGATCGCTGGTCAGTGAGGCCGCCATGGATGGGTTGGTGATCGGTGGCTGGGGGCAATTGACGGAATGGACGAGGCCACGAGTCCTTGCGGACGGGGCACGTTGCCTCGTCCACTACCAGGATACTTTGTGACCGAAATTTATCGATGAATGTTCACGCGAGGAGTTAGATCAACGTCTCGAGCAAACGTCGCAGCTTGCGAAGTTCGACTCGGTGGTCGTATTCGTCCATCGGGGTCATGTCGACGGTCAAAGCACGCGTGTACTTTTCACGTTCCAACTGGGTGACCAGTTTGCCGTAGTCAACTTTGCCTTGGCCCACGCTGACTTGAAACGCGTCTTTGCGAGTGTCGCGGAGGTGAACGTTGTGGACGAATTTCAGGATTTGATCGAATCCCTTTCCGCCGGCCATGGTCTTGCCAGCGGTTGGATTTTCGTGAGCGACGACCAATGGAACGCTGGGGTCGAGCGTCACGCCCAATCCGTCAACATTGTTGCAAAGCACCAACAGGGTGTCCGGATCTTCGCTGAGGCAGCCCAGCATCGAACGCACGTTGACGCGAACGCCTTCGCCTTCCGCGATCGCGACCAACCGTCGCAGGTGTTCGACTTCTTCGTTGAAGGGTGTGCCTTTTTCGCTGGACGGAACCGCGATGTTCACGACCTTGGTCGCTTTCGCGATCCGGCAGATGCCCTCGAAATCGGTGTAGTGTTGTTCGCCGGTTGATCCTAGTTCAACGCTGTAGCCACTGATTTCCAAACGGTGGGTGTGACGCAGCAATTGAATGCCACGGTCCTCATCGCTCAGCACATCGCTGGGGCGGCAGTGGGTGGACGACTCATGGATCGCGATCTCAATCGCAGTGAAATCCAGATCCTGAAGCAGTTCGATCGAGGCCTGCAATTCAAGGTCTGGCCAGCATCGGGTCGAAGCAGCAACAAACACGCGGGAATCCTTTCAACAAAAAATCAATGAATCAGCGACCGCATTGTGGGGCCGCATCAAGTTTACCTATTTAGGAAAATCTGCGTTACTGGTGTAGTCTCCGCAGAGTCTCCATGTCAATTCGTTTTGAGCGGCTTCTTCAGGCCGCTTCGTTGAAGAGCTCGCCACCACCGCGATTCTGTTTCTGGCCGCTTTTGGCGCTGGGCTTGCCATAGGTCGGTGGTGCGGCAACGCCGGCCAATCGGTCGAGCATCTCGGATTGAAACTGCGTCAGGTGATACTGGCAGACGAACAACGCGTTGGCACGTTGGTGCGTGGTTTTGATTTGCTCGGCTGCTTCGCCGCAGCGTTTCGCCAGTCGGGCGTCTTCGATGCGTCGGGACGACAACAGTTTTTCGGACAAGCTGAGTCCGTTGGCAGGTGCGTCCTCATCGCGAAGCAAAACGTCGCGACGTTCCACCATGGCCTCCAATTGCGAAATCGTTTCGGCCAACCGGACGGTGGATTCGTCGACTTCGTTGGGTTGAAGATTGATGGTGCGGACGCGAGTCTCGTCCAGGATCAGGTCCATCGCCTCAGTGATTTGAACCAGATCGTCGACATAATCGGAGACTCGTTGAGTCCATGATTCATGAGCAGACATAGAGTTGGTCATCATTCAATAGAAGGGCGGTCGGGAAAGGATTCGGTGGATAGGGAACGTTCGGAACGGGTGAGCTTCATCGGTGATCGTTGCGGCTCACTCGATCATGCTCGGCGTTGCATTTGAAAGAGTTGATACATCGGTTCGGCGATCGTTTCCGATGATGCGTCCGACATGGCTTCGACGAGGTGCTGGTCCATTTGTTGTTGGAAGACCTCCTCGGTCCGTCCGCCATGGAAGTAGGCGGGTTTGCCAACCGATTCACGCATCGTCGACAACATGCTGCCGAACAACGTTTGTCCGACGAAGTCACCAAAGGCTTCCTTCAACGGTTCTTCCTCTTTGCCGTCCGTACCAATCGTTTTGGAATTGGAAAGTGCGTCCAGATTGGCTCTGGCTTCGCCACTGTGTGGCATGGGCAACGAGGTTGCTTGCAACGACGACAGGCGGGATGACGAAAGCGGTGTCATGGCGGGTTCGACCTCAGGATCGAGAGTCGGCGATGGGAGGGCGGCATGGAAACCAAACGTCGGCAAACGTGATGTCTCTGTCTTCGTTACCGATGAGTGATCTCTACCGAAAAATGACTTCGCCGTACAAGTCACCTTTCGCTTTCAAGGTTTTGATAATGGCGATCAAGTCTTCCGTCGGGACATCCAATGCGCCCAGGGCGTCCGCCAAACTTTTGAGCTTGGCCGCCTCCGGGGTTCCATCGGGACCGACCTCGACGAATCGGCCACCGCCGCCTGCTTCGATGCGCAGGTTTCGATGAGTGACCAGCACCGGCGCGATCTCGACGTCTTCGCCGATCACGACGACGCCATCGGCTTCGTTGATCACGACTCGTTTGCCGCGATTGGACAGAGGGACGACGATATCGAGGAGAAATGCAATGAACTTGATTGGGTTGTCGCGATAGGTCGGTGGGATGACGACTTCAACATGCAATTGATCGATCGCACGAGCAAGGGCGACGCTGCTGTCATTGCCAGTTCCTTGGCGATTGGGGCTCGCCAACCGAGATACGGTACGGTCACTCATCGTCAGCGATGTCAGGCTGTTGACCTCTTCCTCGATCTTGTGGGCAGTGCTGAAGTCGGCGAAGTCTCGATCAATGACCAGTGTGATGCGATTGTCATGGACGTAAGACGCTTGGACAGACGTTTCCATCTTCAAGCCGCCTTGGATGGTTGCCGTCGTGGGAGGTGCATCGGCGGAAACTGAGATGCGTCCTTCTGCCATCCCGTAGACCGTCGGGTTGTCAGCTCGTGGACCAAGCATCGGCGTGAGCATCAGATAGCCCCCGTCGAGGCTCTTGGCACTGATCGCGTTGATCGTCACATCCAACACATCACCCTGCTGCGCACCGACGGTTGGAATGGTGGCGCTGACAAAAACCATGGCGACATTCTTGGCATCGCCGACGTCTTCGATATTCAAACGTCCGGCCGCGTCGACTGCCATCGGCCCGCCCATCAATTGCATCATCCGAGCCAGCGCGCGTCCCTTGGGAGCCGCGTCGCCGTCGCCGGTTCCTTGCAGACCAACCACCAATCCGAGGCCTTGCAGGGTATTGGTTTCTTGGCCTTTCAAGCGACACAGGTCGCCGAGTTTCATTCCACCCGCCATCGCCGATGGCAATCCGCATGAAGCGGCGGCCCACAGGATTGCGGTGAAAAACACGGTCGTTCGAAGCATGCGTTGGCTGTTCATTAGAATGGTTTCAAACGATCGAAGGCACGTTGGAACCATCCGCGACGATAACCATCTCGCAATTGGCCCTGGTCCTGTTTGTTGATTTCGAGGTCGATCAGATCGCGACTGAGCACGACGTTGTCCGGACCGATGTCCTGAGCTCGGCAAATGCCTGACAGCGACGTTTCCCAAAGGTTGTCGTTGACACGGTATTGCTTGCGAGCCTCGACGACCAAGTTGCCGTTGGGGCGAATGTCAACGATGCGTGCAGCGATGTTGAACGACATCGATTCGCGAGATTCGACGGAAGCTTCGGCTCGCGATTTGGCGGTGGTTTGGGCGTCGACCGTGGGATCGCCCTCCGCCTGCGGATCGGGAATCAATCCGCCGCTTCCAAGTTTGATCCATTCCGAGAGCGTGGCTTGGAACAACGACACTCGCCGTTTTTTGGTGTCTCCTTCGGCCATCATTCGAGCGATTTCGTCGACGCGAATGGTGACGATGTCTTGAACGCGAAACGCTCGCATTGGTGGAGCGGGTTGATAGGTCCAGCTCACCCCGGCCAATCCCACTGCGGGAGGCGGCGAGTTGTCGTAGGACGGCGCAGGTTGACTCGGGTTGTTGTTGGGATTGTTGGCGTCGTTGGGATACGGTCCCGCGGGAGCTCGCTCGGCCACGCCTGGCGGAAGGAACTCAGGCGGCATGACGGCGGCATCGGGGCCAACGCCGGGAACCGAACGTTGCTGAAGGTTACTGGCGGGAACCACCGCGCTGGTCGGTCTGGCAGGTGCGTTGGGCATCCATGGCGGCGTGGCATGCAGCAACGACGAATTTTGCGCGCTGGCGATGCTGCCCGAAAGCATCAATGACACTGCGATGGTGGCAAACAAACGAGGCATGGATGTCATGGTTGCGGTTGCCATTTGCGAGTGGGTTTGTTCGCGAGAACGCGGTTGGGTTGTGTCACAATCTCAACGACCGATGGCTCCACGACTTTGGCCAACAAACGACGTTTGGGCGACAAGGTTTCGATTTCGATCAATTCGTTGTGGGCACCATCCCCCAAAGCTTTCGCGGTGGTCGTCACGCGGATGCCGCCACCGGAGACCTGAACTTCGACCAAATCGCCTCTGCGAACCAATCGCGGTGCGGCAAAGTCGCCGGGCCGAAGTGGCACGCCGGACCGAATCAGGCCAACGACTTCCATGCCCATCACTTCGTCGATATTCATGACGCGATCACCGGAAAGCTCATTGACCGGTGAAGGTTGGAAGTGGACATCGCCGGGGCCAACACGATGGCCTCGCTGCAACGGGCGTCTTGCAACCACGACGGCGGGTTTGGGAGTGAACGTCACTCGCACAATGCCGTCGCACTGATTGGTCCGAGATCTCGCATCGATTTTGATGCGACAGGTAATTGGTTTGGTGTCTTCTGCTGACCAGTGAGGCATCGCATCAAGGAAACGAATGTCTCGTACGCCTTGCGTTTCGGCCAAGGAACCAATTTCGTGCGACACAAATGAGGATTCGTAGTCGAACGCGTCCGTCAGATCGCGGTATTGATTTTGGAGACCGAGGTGAACCCAGTGAGAAAGACGTTCTCGCGTTTCGAAATCCAGGTCGTCCTCCTGAACGGGGTGATCCAGCATGGCGTGGGCGACATAGGTCGCGTCGACTGAATCGTTTTGCGTTGAAACGGGACGAGCTCGGGTGAATTGGTTGGGTTGGGTGAGAGTTGCATCTGCGTGACTTTGTTCGAGCTGAACATCGGCATTTGCCCCGCCACTTGATTCATTGACTGCGTGCACCACGATGGTTTCACCGCCATAGATCTTGATTCGGCCCGCGGTGGCTTGGCCTCCGACAATTAAATCTGCCAATCGGTCGCGTGAGATCTTGGCTGCAGAACCATCCAGCGGCATCAGACCCACAGTCGCATCCGCCAATCGCGGCCAAGCTGCAAAGTTGGCTTGCAGGGGACGGACCACGTCGCGAAGCCGAATGATCGGTGAACTGGTGCTGGCGTTTTCGATGGCTGTGAATTGCCAACGAGTGTCGGCGTCGATCGTTTGACTGCGAGGGCCTTTGGATCGTGTTGACTGACCCGATGTTCGCATGGATGCTGGCGAAACTCTCGGTGGGGGATTGCGATTGAACTTTGGATCGGCGCCATAGAACAGTGTTCGCATCCCAGCACCAGCAATGTCGCTGGCGTCGTTTGGCGTTTGTGCGAAGAGATTCAACGAAACCAAAATCGAGCACGCCGATGCGCATGCGATGATCCACCCTTTGATAAAGGCGGATCGCAAAGACTTTTTCGAATTCGGGACCATCAAGGTTTAGAACCGTCGAAGTTGAGAGATGTTTTGCATGACTTGATCGCCCGCCTGGACCGCTTGGCTGTTCAATTCGAACGCCCGCTGGGTCGTGATCAGGTCAATCAGTTCTTGAACCGGTTCGACGTTGGATGCTTCCAAGTTGCCTTGGCGAAGCACACCCATGCCGTCTGTTCCCGGGTTGTTGATTTGCTCTGGACCGGATGCGTCGGTTTCGGAGTACAGGTTTTCGCCGTTCTTCAACAATCCATCGGGGTTGATGAATTGAGCGAGCTGGATTTGGCCTTGGTTGGTCAATTCGGTTTGCCCTGGTTGGCGAACCATGACTTCACCGTTGCTGTTGATGACAACCGCGGTAGCGTCCGGTGGGATGGTGATCGGAGGATCGAGTAGTCGGCCGACTTGCGCCGAACCCATGACCAACTCGCCATTGGCGTTGATGTCCAAGTTGCCAGCTCGGGTGTACATCGTGTCTTGGCTGGACGGGTCCACGACGCGGAAGTAGCCGCCGCCTTGGATGGCGACGTCCAAGTCCCGACCGGTTTGCTGCAGCGTTCCTTGGCGTTGATCGGTTTGGGTGCTGGTCACACGAACGCCCAAGCCGACTTGGGTGCCGACGGCGGTGGGAGTTTGCGTGGAGTCTTGCACGCCAGGGTAGACCTCGGTTCGATACAGCAGGTCTTCGAAGTTGGCGCGATCCTTTTTGAAACCAGTCGTGTTGATGTTGGCCAGGTTGTTGGCGATCACGTCCAGTTTGGTCTGCATCGCCTCCATACCGGTGGCGGCGGTGTACAGCGTTTGAACACTCATGCGAAATTTTCCTTGTGAGAGAGCGACGACTGCATCGCGGTTAGCTCTGTAGGACGCGACCGATCAGGGAACCAAGAACACTGTCTTGGTTTTTGATCATTTGGATGTTGGCTTCGTAGGCACGAGACGTTTCGATCATCTCCATCATCGTGCCCGTCGGGCTGACAGCGGATTGTTCCAGCGAACCTGCGACGACGTTGCGTTGACTGTCGGGGACCAAGCTGAACTCGGCCAATGGTCGAAAGAGGTTGCCGCCAACGTTGGCCAAGTCGCCGTAGCTGGCCGGTTGAGCAAGCATCAGTTGTTGGGTTTCGCCGGCCTGAGTGATCGTGCCTTCCGAGCCGACCGTGAACGGGCGTCGTGGGTCGATTTGGATCGGCCGGCCGCCTTTTCCAAACACAGGATCACCGCCAGAATTGACCATCGTGCCGGTGGAATCGAACATGAAATCGCCGGCTCGCGTGAGCAGCTGTTCGTCACCGCGTTGCAGAACAAAGAAGCTCTTCTTGTCGTGCAATGCAAAGTCAGTTTCACGACCGGTGGTTCGAATTGCTCCGACACCAAATTGAGTCTGTTCGGGCTGGATGGTCACGCCACCGCCGATGTCGTCCGCACCACCGAGTCCGGGTGAAACCATGCCTTCTTCGATCAGTTCCGAGAACCTAGCCTGCAAGATCGTTTGGCTGGGTTTGAATCCCGGCGTGTCGACGTTGGCAAGGTTGTGGCTGATCTGTTGCAGTCGGTGGTTTTGTGCCTGGGCACCCGCTGCTGACAGATAAACTCCGTAGGGCATGGATCGCTCGCTTGGATCGCGTGACTCCGGTTCCGCCGAACCGTTCGACGTTCCTTTGGGGGTACGCAATCGGGGACACGAACCTCAAGGTCAATTCTTGAGCGAAAGTTTGCCGAATCTCGGAATTTATTCCTGTGACCGTGAATTTCGAGCCGGAATCGTTTTGAAAGCCAGGGATCAGCCTGCCTCGCCGAGGTTTGCATGACATTGCAAGAAGCTGGATTGATCGAGTGATTTCGGATGCAATGCCAGCAGCGTCGCGAAGCCAGGAACGCTGCGAGTAAAGTGGACGCCGCGATTGCAGAGACGTTCCAATGAGCGGAACACCGAATGCAGCGTCGCAGCGGAAGATGGTCGGGGAGTGAACGGTTGTCGTCACTCCGCGACTGCTGCAAAGAGGTTGTCGCCTCTTGTTGGCTCGCTACTCAACGGCCGGCGCGCTTGGCACCGGCGATCGCAATTGTGGATCTGTGACCACGGAGCAATGGCATGGTCAGTTCCGTGTTTCACACCTGGGCCAATGCTGGTGAGGGCACAAACCGTGTTACGCGGATGCCATTTGATGCGACAGCACCGGCATCTGGTTGTCTTGACCGCTCTGGCGAGCCGCGAGTCCGGCGATCGCACAGACTTGTTTCAGCGACTTCTCGTAAGCCGACATCGACTTCACCGAGGGAGCGATTTGCAGGATGCCAATCGACAGACGTTCGCCTTCGTTTGTTTTTTCAGCCGCGGCCAAAGTCACGCCGATCGAACCTGCCGCACCGCAGATTTGGTGGGCTCGTTCCATCGCATCGTCCGCCTCGAGATGAGGCATGCAGATCACCAGCGTTGATTGATCCAGGCAACCAATGTGGTCTTGGTTGCGTGTGGCGGCACGAACCAATTGGAGCAACGATCGCATGGTCGCTCCGCTGGGTTTGCCCGACAGTCGGACGCTCATCAATTGGTTGGATGCCTTCCCTCGATTGGGCGACGTTTGCATTTCTTCCACGTAGTCGACCATCGTCGCCATGTCCGGAAGGTAGCTCAGTGCCTTAGGACGTTCGCTGGCGGGTTCTTCCAACGCGTCTTGGAATTCTTCCACGACCTCGGGGGCCGCTTCGACTTCTTCGGTCACAACGGTTCGCGGCTCGGGAGGCTGTTCCAATTCAACCGATGATCGTGTGTCGCGAGCCAATGCTTCCACTTCCGTTGCCAATTCTTCTTCTTGGGCACGAGGCGCCGTGATAGGTTGTTCAATCAGATCTGAACTGGACGAAATTGGTCTGATCGGCGTGGCGACTTTCGAAGCAGTTTCGGAGATTGGTTCTTCGACTGCAGTATCGCTCGGAAGTTTGCCCGCACGAACGAATCGTTGTTGATCAATGTAGTGGGCACAGTCGCGGCCGACTTCTTTGGATCGGTAAAGAGCTTCGTCGACTCGCTGCAGCCATTCTTGAGGAGACTGCTGCGGCTCGAGTGCTCCGATGCCGACGCTGGCGTTGACCTTCAAGCATTTGCCTTCGAACCGAACTTCACCTGTTCCGATGGCAACTCGAGTTTGTTCAATCAATTCCACCGCCTCGGCCAACGTCTTGTCGTGCAATAGCATCACGAACTCTTCGCCGCCGAACCGTGCGACCATCCCGTGTGGTTGCAAGCGAGCGTCGAGCAATTGGGATACCACTCGCAAAACTTCGTCGCCAGCACGGTGACCGTGGGTGTCGTTGAATTTCTTAAAGTGGTCGACATCTAGCACAGCCAGCACGCCGGCGCGAGTCGGACCGAGTGCATGACGACGCAGCAAGTGCTCATCGAATGCACCACGATTGAAAATCTGAGTCAGTGCATCGGTTTGTGCCCTCTGCTCGGCCGATTGCAGTTGTTGCGATTGTTCACGGATTCGAGCCTGTGCTTCCGCAAGTTGCGTCCGCATGACTTCGTTGGCCGCGATCATTTGATCGACGGCGTCCACGATCGCGGGCGGCGAATTGGACAGGTCGCTTTCGTGAAGCGTTGTGCTCAAGTTTTCGACGCGACTTTGATGAGCGTCGACATCGGCAGCGATGGATTGAGTGTATTGCCGAACGCGATCGGCAACGGCCATCACCTTTTCAGCGTCCGGGGAATCTTCGGTTGATTCGAGGTTTTCATCGGTCACCGAAACACCTTCCGGCGATTGCGGGTTCACCGAAGAGGCTGGCGCGTTCGGCGTTGGAGAGTCAGATACTTGCCCTTGGTTGTAAAGAGCATGCATCACCCAGCCACAAGTCATTCCGGCGCCACCGCTACTGGCTGCAATGATGATATCGAGAAGCACGTGTCAGTCCCCGCAAAGGATCTTGAAGTTCAGATGGATGAAGAGTGGGCAATGGAGGCCAGCGAGTCGTGTCGTCGAAGCCTCACCCCATTATGTGTGCTCGCCAACGTTGTGATGGATCACAGATTCCCCGACCCACCCGAATGCCGCTTGCGAGACACAACCCTACGTCATAGTTTGCGGTAAAAGGAAAAATCTTCTTCTTTGATGCCCCCCTTTTGGAAGAGGGTCGATCTCCGCCTTTCTGACGCGACCGAGTCAACGACATGTTGCGACAACTCTTCCCCAGCACTCGACTTGAGGAAATTTTATTCAAAGAAGTTGGGTTTTTTGCAGTCGCGACCCATTGCCCCGATCTTTCCTGGTTTGACAGTCGGCTGTTTGCTCATCGCAACAAAATCAAAGAATTGCCGTGGCCTGAATCTTGAACATCGGAAATATTAGTAAGGACGGAGTTTGCGCAGGACAAACCTGTTCGGCCCTTCACGACTTCCTGAAAGGAATTGGGACATCTATGCATTCGACCACTCAGCCAAACGACACTGCTTCCACTCTCTCCGGTGCACCGATCGGTTTTGCCGATCCTGCCGATCTTCGCGTTTCGGAACTGCGTTCCACCGCCGCCATCCGAGCTTTGGCTGACAGCAATGTCGCCGAATTGCGGTTTCTGCGGGTGGACGAAAGCGAAAACGAAATCTGCCTGACCGGGCGTGTTCGCAGCTTCTATCACAAGCAGCTCGCTCAAGAAGCGATTCGCCCCGTCGCCGCAGGACGCCAAGTCGTCAACCGCGTCGACGTCTGCATGACCTCCTGAATTCGCGGCTCAGCTGAGTGACCGCGACCGAACTCGGCCTCGACGCCAGGCTTCCAATCCCGGCGAATTATCTTCAACGCATCCATTCAATGCGTCCCGTGTCTCACTCCGCGGGAATTCGCTCGGCCAGTTTGTTCGTTGAAAACGCGTCGCTGAAGTATTGGCGATATTCGGTTTCTTTGACCGGGAACAGAGCGTCAAATGCATCTTTGCCACCGGCACCGTGCTGGAAACGACGCTTTGGATTGACTGGCATCTTCACACCAGTCACCGCTTGAATGCCCGCACCGACGATTTGGCCCTTCAGTGCGTAGAGCTTCTCATGGTCCCAGTCGGTCATCTCGATAAATGGGGTTCCCTCGGCGACCTCGATCACCTCGGGCAATGCCATTGGGCTGAAACCGTGGAATCCCAATCGACGCGCCGGCGCACTTGTCCGAACATGCCCGCGACTTTGACCACCGCTGTAGACGAGTGAATGCTTCACGGCGTCCACGCCCCAGCCTTCTTGGTAGAGCATTTGGTTGTTTAGAACGCTTCGAATGGTTAGTTCGGGATTCTCTTCAATCGGATAGTCCTTGAAGTTCTCGTCGCCGCCATCTCCATCGACCAAGTACTTCCAGTCCGGATATCGATCGCGAATGCCTTGGCACAGGGCCAGTCCCATGGTGGCACTTTGGATATCCAGCGGTTTGTAGTCCTCGGTGACTTCAATCGCGGATCGCCAATCGATGTGAGACTTCTCTACCGAGATGACTTCCAACAACATCGGCATCCCGATCGCTTCCAAGAACTCGCTGGCCTGCGCGAAATCAGTTTCGCGAGAGTGAGCGTTTTCCTTCACGGACAACACAAACGCTTTCAAACGTTGAGGTGTCTGGCCGCGTTCTTTCAACGCGTGAATCATCGCGATCAACACCGCACCGCTGTCGATGCCTCCGCTGAACATCACACCGATCGGTGCGTCCTCTTCGATCGTATCGATCCAATCGGAACACGCACCGACCAGTCGTTCGATGTACCGCGTGCCGATCGCTTCGATGCTGGCAGGCAACGTGTTCGAACGTGGGTCAAAGAATCGGTGCAGCGTTGGATTGGGATCGGGGCAACCGGTCAGTTGCAGCTTCATGACGTGATGCGCCGGCACCATCCGCGTGTACGAAGGATGGAACTGGTCTTCCAGCCCTTCTGCTCGCAGTTGTTCAAAGATCTCGTCGATCCGCTCGGCGACAATCAAGCAAGGACCCGCGGCACGCTTGGCCAAGAAGTAACGCATCGGCCGCCCGATTGATCGAGCCATGTGCACCGTCTTGCCTTCCGCCTGCAAAATCGCGAACTGCCCGCGGATCTTTCCAACCGCTTCGGCATCACCACTTCGAACCGCTGCTTCCGCCGCTTCGCGAGAGGTACCTAACAGGATGTCACCGCTGGGATCCAGCAAGTTCACGATGCGTTCGATAACCGGAGGCGCGTTCATGGCAAAGTTCCTGATGAATGAAGTGGATGGGAATGAGAGAGGCATGATTGTCGCAAGTGTTTTGCGTGCCAGCATTGTTCAATGCGATCGGGGGTTTGCGATCAGGCCGATGCTAAACTCTCAACGATCGCGATCTAACATCGAACGATCACGCAAAGGCTTTGCCAACCAACCGTTCGTAACCTTCTCGGTAGCGATCCGCGGTTTGGAGTGCGATTGATTCCGGCAGAGGTGGCGGAGGGCTGTTGCGATCCCAGTCCGATTCTTGCAGGTACTCGCGAACAAACTGCTTGTCGAATGACCGTTGAGAGTGCCCGGGGTCGTATTCGTCCGCTGCCCAAAAACGAGAACTGTCGGGAGTTAGCACTTCATCAATCAACATCAGCTCACCATCGACGACGCCAAACTCAAACTTGGTGTCCGCGATCAACAAGCCACGTTCAGCCGCGATCTTGGACGCGTCTTGGTAGATTGCCAAACTCATTCGTCGCAGTTGGCTGGACTGTTCTTCGCCGAGCGATTGACTCATGACTTCGTACGAGACGTTTTCGTCATGCCCTTCGTCGGCCTTGGTTGCCGGAGTGAATATCGCGTCGTTGAGTTGGTCGCATTGCTTCAGCCCCGCTGGCAAAGAAACGCCGCAGACTTCACCGGTAGCTTGGTATTCTTTCCAACCGCTGCCTTCGAGGTAACCTCGGACGACGCATTCAAACGGAACGACCGACGCTTTCCGAGTCACCATCACGCGACCTTCGAGCGGCTTGGGATCAACGACGGCGGCGACGTCTTCTGGGACTTCGGTGCTGATCAAGTGATGCGAAATCGATTGAGGGGCACCGGAGTTGTCGGTGCTAGCGGAACCAATGTTTTGGCCGATTCGCCCCGCATCCATTTGCTCGAACCAAAACCGGCTCATTGCGGTCAGCAAGCGTCCCTTGTCGGGAATGCCGGTGGGCAAGATGTAATCGAACGCGCTGATCCGATCGCTACTGACAATCAGCAGTCGGTCGCCCAGATCGTACACATCACGGACTTTGCCTTGGCGGCGTGGAAACGGCAGTCGGGTGCTCAGCAAAGCGCCAGCGGCATCGAATTGATAGGTGTCATTCATGCCGCAAATGGTCGCACACCGACCGGGTGCCGACAAGCATCACCCACTGCAGCTTCGCTTTCGGGTTCCATCCGTAGCGGAAGTCGCCAAGACTTTCGGCAAGTCCAAACGTGCTTCCTGGGACCGCGCCAGCACCAACCAACGCCAAGCAGAATCGGCGTGGTGAAACGAAGAAAGGGACCAACGCCCGGAACTGTGATCTACGCCCGAAATTACTTCGGTGCGATCATGCAGATCATTCGTCGACCGTGCTGTTGGGGCTTGGTTTCGACCTTGCCCACTTCGCTCAGGATCTCGATGACCTGTTCCATCACTTTGCGGCCCTCTTCGATGTGGGCCATTTCACGACCACGGAACAGCACGCTGACTTGGACCTTGTCTTTGTGTTCCAAGAACTTTTCAGCTTGGCGAACCTTGGTGCGAATGTCTTCGTCACCGGTCTTGGGCCGCAAGCGGATTTCTTTGGTCTTGGTGTGAGACGAACCGCTGTTCTTTTTCTTGTTTTTGTCGTACTTGAATTTGCCGTAATCCATGATTCGGCAAACCGGCGGACGCTCTCCAGGGGCCACTTCGACCAAATCCAACCCTGCATCGCGAGCACGCTCGAGAGCCTGTTCGGTTGGGATGATTCCGAGTTGTTCCCCCTCTTCACTGACAACACGCACGGGCGTGATGCGGATTTGGGCGTTAATGCGAGTTGAATCGCGGTTTTCCGGTTGTACGTTTCTGCGTGCCAATGCCACTAAAGCAATCTACTCCGGCCGGGAGGCGTTCCGGCGCAAGTGGAAATCAAATCGATGGAAACGAACGTGTTGCCATCGCAGCGGGCGGACGTGTCGTCCAGTCAAAAACCGCTTCCTAAACAATAGGATAGTCAGCCTGACTAGTGGGGGAGGAATTCGTGAAATTCGCTCCAATCGCGTCAACCCCAATTTTCTGAAGTATCCGGGGGTGGGTCCGCAGCCGTCAACAGCGAATTGGTGAATTCTTTGCGTTTTCGCGGATCTGTGAGTGATTTCGACGCATTTCCTGGGCGTCACGGGGTCGGGAACAGTCCGCGAGCTGGCAATCCGGCGCGGATCGAAAAATGCGTGATCGGGGTGGCTTGACGAACCGTCAGGGTCATCGCAAACTGTGCGACCGCTTTGGAAATGCAGGCACTGGATCTTGTCCCCCAGTCAACCGATTTCCTATCAAAGCACCCGCGAATGAAGCGGGAACCCTCGGGTCGAAGCCTGGATCTCATCCAGATCAGACCCCGACGGGCGATTAGCTCAGTTGGTTAGAGCGCCACGTTGACATCGTGGAGGTCACAGATTCGAGTTCTGTATCGCCCATCCCAAGAAACCCCGTCAAACCCAGTGTTTTGCGGGGTTTTTTCGTGTCCGCATCGTTTTCAGCGTCGTCGTCGGTTTGGTCAGAAAGTGACTCAGATTGACTGTTTTTGCTGTCCTGGACTGAATTTGGTGCAAGCATTGGTGCAAGCTTTCGCGGCTCGGTTTCGTCGTCCGAATCCCCTGATTCGTTGGGAATAGCAGCCGAACGGAACATCGAAAGCGTCTCGATTGCTTCGGCTGTGTCGAGCAATCGTTCGTCGGTGTAGGTCCCCATCGTCAAGCGAATGTTGCTGTGCCGCATTGCGGCCTGTGCGATGCGAGGGGCAACGCCCGCTTTCGACAGGTGCGAGGCGAACGAGTGTCGCAGGGCATGAACGTGAACCACGCAGCCGTCCGCGTCCTTCTTGGGGATGCCCGCCGCTTTCAAATCGCGGTCCATAATCCGCAGTAGGCCATCGGGAACAACGAACACTCGGTCGCCGGGTTGCTTGTCCGCAATCCACTCCCGCAGTTCCGCGACCAAATCGGACCGAACCGGCAACGTTGAACCTTTGCGACTTTTCTCGTTCGAATGTCGCAACCGGATGAATCCCAAATCACCCAGCGACAAATCGCGGCATTCGAGTGTTCGCAGTTCATTCAGTCGCAAACCCGTCAGGACGGCGGTTTTGTAAATCAACGCCCTTTCGTTCCCCAACGCAATCAGCTTTGCCTTTCGTTCGTCGGGAACCTTTGCCAGTAGCTTGCCTTTGTTCGGTCCGCGGTAAACCGTCATCGCATGTTCCAGCGGTCGGCGTCGCGCCGCGTCCAGCAGCCGCGTCAGTTCGGCGTCGGTCAACGCCCGTGCTCGTCGTCGTCGTTCCGATTCTTCGTCCAGCTTTGCCATTCCATCGAACGGATTGGTCAGCAGACGCTTTTCACCGTTGAAATGCGTCTGCTTTCCGTTGACTCGTTTGCCGATGCACCAATTGCCGAATGCGAGCCAGGATTCACGATAGCCGTTGTAAACCGCGGCCCCCATTTTGCGTTCGCTGGTGCGTTGTTCGCCCAGCCAGCTTTCTAAGCGGTCGACCGACAAATCACGCAACGTTCTAAAATGGCAGGTCGCCGCGGTTTCGTTCAACTTCGTGTCGTAGTGCTGGACTCGGTCCGGATGCGTTCCCTTGCGTCGTTGGTATTCCAGAAACGACTCGATGTGTTCTGTGATCGGGACCGCGGCATGATCCGCGATGCGGTCTTGCTCAGCCGACAGAATGTTCGACTTGACGTGTTCGGCGCGTTTCAGCAGGTCAGCCAGCACAGCGTTTGCTGCGTCCTTCTGCCGACATCCCGTCGCGACTTCGCAAACCTTGCCTTCACCATCGCGATACTTCGCGGTCCACGTTGTCGCTTCGGCTTTGATGCGTTTGCCGTTGGCGGTCAGTTCTGCGGTTCGTTTCTTGCCGCGGCGGTCGGTCCATTGTGCGAATTGCTTGGACTCACCTTTCACCGTCCGAGCGATGATATGTGCGCCGTCGGGAATCGGTTTCGTGTATTGCTTCTTGAAAAGCGTTGCCATCGTGATTCATCCTTCACGTTCATCAAAGGGAGAAAAACGCGACGGCGGCCGGTGATGATGCCGGTTTTCGGATGTACGGTCCTAGCCGTCGCACCCAAGATCATACCGAACCGCCGTGTGCGTTGCGATTTCGATTCAGGCGGTTCGTCGATAGCCGACAAATCCACCGCATTGCGAACATGTCGTCCGGATCCACCCGTGCCGCGAGCCGTCCTTCGAATCAACCCACGCAGCGCGGTCTGCGTGATTGCATCGCCGCTTGCGTTCGTCGGTGTCTCTTTGGAATTGCATCGTCGCTGGTTGCATCCAGAGCGATTGCAAATCGGTGGTGGTGGGTGCGTTCGTCATCGTGTCCGCCGTTCGTTGTTGGTTTGCCCCTGTCCAGCGGACCAAAAGGGGCAAACCCTTATGGTCCCTTTATGGGATAGAGGACATAGCTGTGTCCGCTTGTTTTGACCCGCAGCGTCCGGTTAATGCGGACACAGTTGTGACCGCAGCAACCGACCCGCAGCGTCCGGTTAGGGAAGTGACTCGAATCGAGCCTGTGACATCGGGAACACCCGGTAGGACGATGGTCCCGAGCGAATCCCACCGCGATGAACAACCAGCAGCAGCCCGACATCGCACAGTCGCTTGATGGAACGACGAACCGTTCGTTCGCTGATTCCTGCTCGTTTGGCGATGTCGGTCTGCCCTGTCTTGGCGACACCGTTTCGGGTGTCGCGATACAGCACCATCCAGACCGCCAAATCAGGCCGCGTCAGTTCCCGCAGTGAGAAGTCGACGAACGCATTCAACACCGCGAAGCGATCAGCCGTTTGTCGCTTCGGCTTGCGTTGCTTCCGTGTCATTCGTCACCCCACAATCCTGCGATGGAATCACGCAGTCGTTGGTGTTCTTCTGACATTGGCGGTTCGGTCAGTTCAAACCGTTGCCGTGTTCGGTCGAACGTCAGTTCGATGTCGGTCGGCTTGCCGTAGCGTGATTTCAGTTGACGCAGTTCAACGTCCACCACACCATCGTCCGGGTCATCGTCCGAGTTCTTCGCGGGAACAATCAAATAGGCATCGTCCGCGCCGTATTCGAGTTCGGATGACTCCCGAAACGATGCCAGCGACAAACCGTCGCCCGAGTAGCTGGAGCGCCCTTTGGCATCCTTCGAACGTCCAACCGCCGACAACGCAATGACGCAGCATCCCGCATTGGCAAACCGACGAATCGAATCCATCGTCGCATCGACCGACCCCCGTTTGTCGTCATGCTTGCCGACAGGCCGAATTCGTTGGATGTAGTCCAACACGATCAAATCCGCGTCGATGGAATCCGCAGCGTCCGCAACGTTTTCGAGCGACATCGGCGAACGAACAAACACCAAACGGTCCGCGATGTCATCCAGCGTGTCGAACGCATCCGACAAACGTTCTCGTTGTCGGTCGTTCAACGTTCGGTCTTGGATGTCAGTCAATGAAACATCGCTCAGGCGGCTCAGTTGCCGCTCTAGCAGTCGTTCCGGTGGCATCTCGACATTCGCCACGCAAACCCGCAACGAATCGTCAGCAGACATCGCTGTGACCACGGACTGCATGACGAACGCAGTCTTTCCCATCCCAGGCGAACCGCCCAGCAATGCGACCATCCCAGGACCAAATCGGATGTGGTCCAAACCCTCGCCGATGTGGAATCTCCGCGGCGGTTTGCCGTGCAAGACATCATCGTGCCAGTCATCGAACAATCGGTCGCACCGGACAAATGGTTGTTGCCCCGTCATACCGCACCGCCTTTGGACAGTGCGTTGTCGATTGCACGACGAACATCGGTTGGCGTCAGCCCGCTATCCAATGCCGCCTCGGTCAACAACGCATGAGCCAATCGCGATGGGCAACCGAATTCGCCAAGATTGGCCGCGGCGGAATACAGCAACCGATGCCGGTCGCCTTGCTCCGCGCCGTCTTGGATGAATTCCAATGTCGAGCGGTTCAGTTCCGAACGGTCCGCCGCGATGACTTTCACCGCTTCGGCTTTGCGTTTCATCGCTGCGACCGCGGCGTGCCAGTCGTCGACCGCTCGTTGGTCGATGTCCGGTTCGGTTGGCAAATCGAATTCCAGCGGTTCAGCCGATGCCGTCACGATGGAGCTCGGTTTGCGATGCATCAACTCGTCGAACGTCAGGATGCGTTTGTGACGCCCTGTCTTGCCGTGTCGGCTATTCGGTGCCCGAAGCGGTTGAACCTTGCCGTAAACGGATGGGTCGATGACGACACGAACCGAAGCGGTCAAACCTTCCGCCAACTTCCGAACAACCGAACCGAATTCGATGGACGGTTCCGCATCGAACAACGATGTCGGCAAACCAATGTGGAACCCTTTGGAACCCGAGAAGAACAGCAGCAGGTTAGATTCGTCGATGCGATAGCGTTCGACCAGCATCATCGCCAGTCGCCGCGCATCCTGTGTTGCCGAATCAATGTCGCCTTCGCGGTCGATGTCGAACCAAATGAACCGCGACCAGCATCGGCCATCAAAACCGCGGACATCCAAAGTTCCCACCGCGTCGATGCGGCGGGTCAGAATTTCGTTGTCGTATTGGAAAGGCGATAGGAACCCTTCCGAATCAATTTGTGCCAGGTCATCGCAGGCCGCGTAGGCCGCGAACGCTCGGTCGTACTGGACGACTTTGCGTTCGCGGCTACACGGTCCGACAATGCGATACCCGAATGGCATCGCGGTGTTCACTATGCCGACTCCCTTTCGCTTTGGTCGTCGTCATCGTTCGCGGCATCGTCGAACAAATCGTTCACCGTCGTGCCGCCATCGTCACCGTTCCCCGAATCACCCGCCGCGGCGGTCATCGGTTCGCATTCCGGCGCGAATGCGTCCGGTGTCGGTTGAATCACTTCCATGACATCGAACCGCCGCACCCGGTTGGATTCGTTGCCGTCGTCATCGCGGCGGACGCTCAGTTTGACGTTGCAACGGAACACCGCCGGCAACGGTCGTTCCAATTGTTGCAAGTCCGAGACGCCCAGCTTTTCCAAATCCCGTTTGGTGCGAGACATCGCCGCTTCCGTGAACCAGCATTCATGCCAGAACCGCGAACCAGCCTGTTCACCTTCTGCGACTTCGAACGTCAGCCGATAGCCAGGGGTTCCTTTGGTTCTGGATTCGATGGCATCGCCTTTCACGATGTCCGCGATGTACTCGCCTTTCGGCAAACAATCAAAGTCCCCCGCCGCGGCGGTCGAATCCCAGGCCGATTTAATCGTGTCGAGCGAACCCTGTTCGCGTAGAATGTCAGACAGTTTGCCCATTGCTTGTTTCCCCTTGCTTTGTGGTTGACGTTTTCGATGCCGGTTCAGCCGTTGCCGCGGTTGAATCGGTTTTTTGATGGAATGAGAGCGACCGACGCAGCCGCTTCACTTTCAGAATGACCGCTTGGCGGTCGACAATTTCCCAGGTCCAAACCGAACCGCCTTTTCGCGATTTGCGGTCGCTGCGTTTGGCACCACACTGTCGAATCAATCCATCGCGGGACAATTCGCTGATCTTCGGTCCAAGCCACTTGCCGTCGCCGTCGTAGCGTTTGTTCCGGTCCCGAACGATGTCGTCGGTGGTGGCTTGGCCGCTTCGGCTTTTCAACAGCACCGTCAGTAGCGCCAACTGTGCGGCGCGGTTGCGGTCGGCAATGCTCCGCATCTCAAAGGGGGAGCCAACAAAGAGGGAGCAAACCGACACTCCCGCATCAAATAGTTCTTGCTGAATCATGACCGTCGCCCCCTCGATGCCGAACCGAGATTGGGGCAACCTGCATTCAACCAGTGGTCAAAGTCGGCTCGAAGAATGCGGACCAATGACCCGAGACGAATGGGGCGCGGAAGTTTTCCGCGGTCAATCAACCTTCGGACGTGTCGGGATGAACAACCAAGTTCATTCGCGACATCGTCGACCGACATCATCGCCCGTCGCTTGCCGTCCTGGATGGCGGAAGCGACCGTTTGAGAAGTGTTCACTTTCTTACTCACGAACGTGGACAATCGCAGGCACAAGCAGTTCGCACCTGTCACGTTCGCAATGGTGGCGATGATTCTGGGAAAGTCGAATCGGTCGCGAAAAACTAGCTCGATTTGCTCGATTTCACCGCGTACCACGGATGTCCATTGGGCGTCTTCCTGCGGGCAAAATGCCCAAGACTGTCGACGAAGCAAAGCTGGTCGTTGCTAGTCCACAATGGCGCATAGCCGCGTCGAGCCTTTTTAAGGTCTTCAACGTCCAGGCCTTGAGATTCCGCAAAAGTCTTGGTTTGCATCCAAATCCATCCCTCACTATCAAACTTCGGTTCATCCTTTGGCTTGTGGGGATTGTCACTCGGTACTGGGGCTCTCGGTACTGGGGAGGTGGTTGGGGCGTCCACCTCCACAGGCGGCATTTTGGCATCCAGTTGTGAAGCCGAGTTTGTTTGCGCCATATGCTCATTTCGATAGCCTTCGGCGGCTTCACGTTTCGACTTGTGCCATAGGAGAGAAGCGGTGAAGACTTCATTCAATTCAAATGTGAGTTCTTGGTTGTCAATAATGCCGCGGTCATCAAACTCGATATAGCGTTTCTTGCGAATGCTGGTGTAGGCGTCGGTCAATTCAATGCGAATTGTGCGAGGCGGGTTCACAATCAATACCCTGCAAGTCGCGTCCAATCGCAATTCTTCTTGAAGGCTTTGCAGTATCGCCGACATTGCTTGGAATGATTGGAAATCAAATCTCTCCGGGTATTTCAGTCGACGACAGAATTCGTTCAATCGTTCGCAAATGTTGCGAAGCTTTCGCACCGTATCATCGATGTGGATTTTGACCGTTTCTGTTGTTCGGTTCTTCTCGTTCGACTGTGGCTTGCCTTTGTATTGCAGGAACGGCAAACAGTTTTGCATCACCCGCGATTTTTCGTCTGCAATTCGTTGCTGCAATGCTGTGTGAGCGTCTTCGTTGTAGGGGCAGGACTTCGCAAGCTTGATGCACCGTGCATTCTCAGCGGACCGTGCATCGCAAGCATCGCCGAACCGAAGGCAATGCTTCATCTGTTGGGACCATCCTTTCAACTGAAAAGCAAGGTCGTTCATCGGCCCGCGTATGTCGATGCTTTCCGTGTTTGCGAGTTGCACCTTTGGCAATTCGGCAAGGTCTTTTCGGCTGTAGTCCAGCAGTTCGGACAAAGGCATGAATTTGGGAATGAAGTCTCGGTGCTGTCGTTCCAGCGTTCGCAGCAATGCAACTAGGTCATCCTGCGACTTCCCAAGATCAAGGCGGAATTTCGCAATGTGTTTTGTTTTCGATTCCTGATTTTGCTGTTCATCGCCGGTGTCGGGTGTCGCAAGCAGCATTGTGATTTGGCGATGCTGGAACAACGACACTTGTAACATCGTCACCGCAAGGTCACCCGCAGCGAGATAGGCCGCGTCGATAGCATCGCTCAGGTTCGAGCCCGTCAGTTGTTCTGTTGGATGTGACACAGCAGCCTCGCATTCTTCCCACTCGGTTTGGATTTTGGCACACAGGAAGTCTCGGTCTTGATGAAGTGCCCAAGGTTTCCAGTCTGCTAGGTCGCTTCGATGGTTGTTCAGGTAGCTGTCAAACTCAGTTAGCCATTCAGTGAGTTCTGAAAGCCTGTGCCCGCCGATGTCTTGGTTGGGGAAAGCCTGCAGTCGTGACATTGCGAGGTCAGCGAATTGTCCCTCGATGAACATGTTTGCGACCGCGGCGGCGGAAGACGCTGTTTGGAAATACTGCCCGAACGCGACAGGGGTTTTCGACTTCGGCCAGTGGCCCCAGATGTCGCTCTGCTGATACTCTCGCAAACGCTTGAACCCGCTTTCGACGAAGCAAGCATGTCGAACAAACTCGGCCGTCTGTTCATTGCGAATGGCGAAAATCACCGCAACGCTGTGAATGAAGCAATTCCCGAGCACCGTTGCAAATCGTTCCGCCTCGGTATTCGATTCGGCAATCAACGTTGTGAATTCTTCGTCCGCCAAGCGGCAGAGACCGCGATAGTTCAATTCTGTTCTCCATCCAAGGAAGGCCGATCCCGAACGGTCGACACAGAGAACATGCGTCGACCGTTGGAATCGTGCAGCGCTCCGTCGAACGCTTACCGTGTGATGCTGGCGCGGGTCAGGCACCGGCAGAGTGAGTGGGCGACCAAACCCACGATGGAGATTTTGCCAGAACCTACCCGGTTCGGCAATTCAATCATTTTGCTGCATGCGCATCGTGAGTCGGGCAACGATCGGTCGCCAGCAACCCAGCGTCAGAAAACAGCGGCCCCCCCCTGCTCTCAGATTGTTCGAGCGTTTGAAACGCGATAGCATCCGTGGCATCGCTCCACGTCCCTATACTTCAAACCAAAGCACCTAATGGCACCGCCACGCAATCAATGGACGTATGACTATGAAACAATCGCCAACATCCTGGGAATAACGGTTGCGTCGCTTCGGTCGTCGGCATCCAAAGGACGAAACCAGCTTGATCCGTCTGATCTCAAAAGCGTTTTGCTTTATATCGCCGTAAACGGACCGGACTCCCTGCGAATGGAAATACTTAAAGCGATGATTCGCACTGAGGACAGTGGTTTTGCCAGTCCTAAGCCGATGCGAGCCAAACAGCCCACGAAGCGAGTGAAACGGATGCCTCGCAAAGAATAGAAACCTTGCATTTTGCCATGAAACGCGTACGCCTATGGAAGCGGCATGTCGAACGCATCGGCTCGAGTTTTTGACCACCCCCCTGCATTCGACGAAAAGAGGAGGAGGAGGGGCTAGGATTTTCGCATCGGTGCCAGCGAGACCTGTTCGGAAACTGACCCGCACTGACAGGCCACCCCACTCGGAAGGACCCGCCATCGCGCATCGGCCCCCTGACCCCCGCAAACATCGACCGGACGGACTGTGTTCAACGGTCCCTGGGCTAATCTCTACCGCATTCTATCTCGGATTCTCAGAGGGACCCAATGACGGCAGGGGGTGGTGGTGATGCCTGTTTGCTCGGTGGCTGTGCGAGATTTCAGCAGCACAGCGGTCGATGCCTTCGCAATTCTTCAGGGAAGGACCCGCAGCGGTGTCTGTCCAATCTGTTCCGCATCGCGGCGGTTCCCTTTGGCATCGCCGTGTCGGCTTGCACAAGTAGTACCTACGCCCATTGGGTCCTTCCCAGCGTTCGCGGCTCAGCACCGCGATACAGCAGCCCAGACTGTCGAGAGAGAGTTCGTACGTCCCCGCCTGATTCAATGCTTCCGTTTGGCGACTGCTTCGGATTGGTCGTTCAGCACCGTCAGCAACCGTTCGACCGCGTCCGACCCCAACGCCCGAGCCACGGCATCGACCAACACCGAAGCGACCGAATGTTCGTCGCACTTTTCAATCTGGTGCAAGCATTGGTGCAAGCGTTCCGCAGCACCGCGATTCACTATGGTTTTTTGGGGGTTCTTCGCAACGTGCTCGGACGTTGACATCGTGGAGGTCACAGATTCGAGTTCTGTATCGCCCATCATCAAAAACCCCGCTAAACCCAGTGTTTTGTGGGGTTTTTTCGTGTCCACACCGCTTTCCGCGTCGTCGTCGGTTGGGTCGGAAAACGATATCGGAGGGTCGAAATGCGGTCTCTGCCTGAATTCGGTGCAACCGCAGGATCGTTGGACATCGATTGCGTCTCGATCGCTGGTTGCGAACGCGCAGTCGGATTGGGATGAGGCCGACTAACCGTGCGGCACTGTTAACGTGGCGTGGCGTGATGGGGGTAGACGTCACAGGCCCTGTGACGTCCCGCTTGGGCTTTTCGGTCGGGGGCTTGGTGTGTTGGGAACCGACGCTAACGCGTGGCGGCTGATGGGGCGGGATGCTCTTTGGTTACGCTTCGGAACGCTCGACAGGGGCCGCCGAATTCAAAATTGATGGCGGTGCGAAGGCGAGACGGAACACGGCGGGGTTGCGAAGTCCGAGGGCAATCCAAGCGACGATTCCAACGATGATCGGGATGAAGAATGGTTCCTCCATTCGAACATGTGTTGCCGTTGCACCGCCCAAGTAGGCCGCCAGCAAGATCGCTCCGATGAACGATGTTCGCGGAATCAAGAACAGGACCGTGACGGTCACTTCAACGATGCCAATCCAGAACATCACATCCTCGCTCCATCCCATCTTCGCAAACATTTCGGATTTGCCTTCCCAAGCGGTGAGCTTCGCCGACGCACTTGCTCCGATCAGCATCAGGGCCAAGAGGCCGCTCAAGATCCAGCCGGCGATGGTCAACTTCTTGTTTGTGTTCATTTTCGCGTCGTTCGGTATTAGAGGAAGGATTGCGTTTGAGGCCTGCTGGTTGGTAACCAGTGGCTGGCAACCATCAGTTGAATCGCGTGCACCAATCGATGTGTTTTAGATGTCGGCGATGGTTGATTGTCAGCTCACTCGGGTTTGCTTCGGGTCGCCGTGCCACTCACAAACGTGATCCACTTGCCGTCTTCGGCGAGTATTCGAGATTGGATGGAAAGTTCATTTTCGGATTTGAACTCGTAGATGTCTTCGAATTTTGTCGTTGTTCCATCCGACATGAAATTGGGCCCCTCAGCCTCCAATGTGAGGACTTTACCGGTGGAATCGACCTGGCCTTCATAGTGCCACATCATGGAGGTCATCGAGTCGATCCAGGTACCCACGTACTTCTTCTTGGTCTCATCGAAACCAATCGTTTGAATGCCATTCATTGGCGTTCCCGCGTAGTCGCCTTTCATGTTGTTGACCAACCAAAACCCGCCGAGCATGCGGGATGTTATGGTGCCTTCGCATTGAACTGGCGGTTGGTCCGGACCCATGCTGGATTCTGACTTGGTCGTCCAATCGCCCGAGAACTGTTGCAGCCATTTATGTTCCTGAGTTGGTTCGGGCATCGCCGGTTGCTCTTGTGCGACCGCGTCGCCAACGAACAGCAATGCGAATGTCAGCGACAACAGCGGAAGAAGATTTTGCATGTTTCGATTCCTGGTCCGGGAAGGGGTTTGGTGGCTGCGTTTTATTCTGGTCGAAAGCGAAGGTGCGGGATCGACAAAACGCCAGAAGATTTTCCAGATTGACTTGGGCATCGCGAATGATCACCCTGTTGTGCAATCAAATTGTTGCATGTTGAAGTCTGGATGAGCAAGGGGGAACGAGATGACGGAAACGACCGACCGGATTGAAAAGCAAATTGAAATCAACGCACCCGTTTCGCGGGTTTGGAGAGCCATCACTGACCACCGAGAGTTTGGTGAGTGGTTTCGAGTGAATTTGGATGGCCCGTTTGGGGTGGGCGAGACGACTTGTGGTGCGATCACCTATCCCGGCTATGAGCACGTGACCATGGAAGTGATTGTGGAGGCGATCGAACCGGAGCGACGCTTCGCGTTTTGGTGGCGTCCTTATGCAATCGATCCGACGGTTGATTACTCCACCGAGCCTCGCACATTGGTGGAGTTCATCTTGGATGCGGTCGAGTCAGGGACACTGGTTCGCGTCACGGAGTCCGGTTTTGATGGAATCCCCGACCATCGTCGTGACGAAGCATTTCGTATGAACGATGGTGGTTGGGCAGCGCAGGTTGTGAACCTTCAGAACTATGTCCAAGACAACCTCTGATTCATCGAAGAAGATCGACACGCGACGTCATGCGATGATGTTCGCTGCGCTGGGAGACGACACAAGATTGAAGATCTTGGTGAAGCTGCGTTCGGGAACGCCACAGTCGATCAAGCAATTGTCAGCGGACTTGCCTGTGACCCGGCAAGCGGTGACGAGACATCTGCGTGTGCTTGAAGAAGCCAACTTTGTCGCTCAAGAAATCCACGGTCGAGAACGTCGGTTTGTGGCTTGTTCGGAAGCGATCAGCGAAGCGCATGATGTGTTGAATGTGATTGCTCAACAATGGGAGGATGCGTTGGTGCGTTTGAAATCTTTTACTGAGCGGAAGTAGTTTCGCGAGCACTATTGTGATGCTTGTAGACGTCACAGGCCCCCGTGACGTCGGTAAATCGTGTTTCGGTATGTGATGTGCATGGGTGGTTGCTGTCGCTCAGCCAACCCGTACCGGAATTTTGATCCATGCAAGTCCTGACCACCCAGTGCCCTTACTGCCAGCACGAAGTCGATAGCACGATCGAGCATCTCGATGGACCGGTGGTTTGTCCCAGTTGCGAAAAGCCGTTCGAGATGGAGATGCCGACTGCTGTGGTCACCTCGGTTCACGAGGTCGACGAAAAAACTGCTCACCAAAGCAGGATGGCATCTGAACCGGCAGAACGCACGCTGGTCGAAGTTCATCCGGTCGTCTTTCGAGCCCGCCCCATCACAAGCTTCGGCTTTGCGGTCGTTGGCATTGCCGCGGCCGCACTGATCATCATGTCGATCACCGGCATGTCATTGGCCGGTTATTCGCTCGGCAAAACGATGGTGCTCGGTCCGGCCTCAATCGTGGTCTGGTTGGGCACGGTCGCGTTGTTGGTGATTGCGGGCATGATTGGCTATTGGACGTTGTTGAGTCGCTTCACCACGTTGACCGTCACCGACGACCGCACGATCTATCGCGAAGGCATCGTCTCGCGGGACACTTCGGAGGTGCAGCACGATGACGTTCGTAACATTCAGCTCGATCAATCGTTCGTTCAGCGGTTGCTCAACGTGGGTGGCATCGGCATTTCCAGTTCCGGCCAAGATGACTTGGAAGTCGTCGCCAAAGGTCTGCCTCACCCAAAGCGAATCATTGACCTCATTCGCGAAAATCAAGATTGAGTTTTCGTGGTGAAGTTTGTCGCTTCGGAATATCGGTGGGTTTGTGGCACACGCCGTCAGAAACACCGGCGCACCGTTTGCGGCCCAGGACGTGTCGAACCTCCGAATCCCCGAACATAGGCCCGTCATGATCTTTCCCAAACAAAGTCTCGTGGTGTCTCTCATCGCCACGTTTCTGATCTGCTCCCCATCGTTTGCTGATTCATCCTCACCAAGTGCCGATGACGTCCGGTCTGCCATCGAGGCTGATCTCGAAGACGCCGAGCGTCTCAGCCAAAACGAAATCGACGTGGCAATGGATTCCGGCATCGTCACTCTGACCGGCACCGTCCTCAGTCTTCAAGACCGCCAGATTGCTGCTTCGATCGCGAAGCGTACTCGCGGCGTGGTCGCAGTCCAAAACCGCATTCTCGTTGAACGGTCGTCACGTTCTGATTCCGAGATTCAATCCGATGTGGGAAAGGTGTTGCAGATCAATCAAAGTGTCGGGCATCCTCCGATCACGACGGAAGTATCTGGCGGAACGGTATCGCTTCTTGGCAAAGTCGACTCTTTGGCTCAAAAGCGAATTGCCGAGTTCGCCGCCGCTGGTGTCCGCGGTGTTTCCGAAGTCGACAACCAGATCACGGTCCGAATGTCCAGCGATCGCACTGACGAAGAGTTGCGAGCGGAGATCAGTGCGTTGATCGTTCAGTCGGTCTACTTTGACAATGCCGACATTGACGTTCAGGTCGAAGAACATGCTGCAAAGCTGAGCGGTGCGGTGGGATCGGTTGCGGCCAAGGAGCGATTGGAACAAATTGCTGAGATCTGGGGCATTACGACCGTCGATGTCACTGGCGTCGAAGTCAATCCTGACAAGCTCGACGATTCACTTCGCAAGCAACGCTACGCTGACGTCAATGACGAAAGCATCAACGATGCGATACGCCGTTCATTTGAAGCCGACCCGTATGTCTTTTCGCGTGCTGAGGAGATTGACGTTGTTGTCAACCAAGCCAAAGTTCAACTGAGCGGCGTGGTTGATCGTAGCTTCATCCGAACGCGAGCTGGTCAATTGGTGCGCAACGTTGTTGGCGTCCGCCGCTGTGCCAACCAGTTGGACGTTGAATACCCAGATGAGAAACCGTCTGACGCAACAATCATCGAAGAAACTCAACAAGCTCTCGCCCGCAGCGGGCATCTCGACCGCCGCGAAATTCGCGTTCATTGTGACCGAGCACATGTCAGTCTGTATGGTTTGGTAGATTCAGAGTTGGAGAAGCGTGTGGCTCACGCGATTGCTGATGGGGTGGCGGGAGTCGTCCACGTCAATAACTCACTCGCGGTCGAAGCCGAGCCATCGGGTAAAAGCGATGAGCAGATCGAGAAAGATCTCAATCGCAAGCTCAAGTACGCTTTGTTGGATCGCAGCAACCAAATCGATGTGGTCGTGGAAGACGGCGTGGCTATCCTGCGAGGCCATGTCGACACGTGGTTGCAGTGGCAGACCGCGATGGACTTGGCCGTCGAGGCCGGAGCTCATCATCCGCACAACATGATCAAAGTCCGCTATCACCCGCCCCATTTCGGCGAACAGTATTTCATCCCTCAGTGAGCTTCGTTTTTCTTCGGAGGGAACCGTGGCTAACGGGCTGCTGATTCAGTCGTATACCGAATGACAACAATTTGCCGATGGGCGTTAGTCCCGGTTGACGTCTGATCAATCGCCGCGAACGCGGTGACTCTCGTTTGTAATGGCGTCGTTCCATCAGCCGTGAGGGGATCAGGCCAGCTGGCCAGCGGACTTCGTCAATGCGTGCGGCCGGTCCCGGTTGATTGGCATCGTGTCGCTAATCGGCGATGCCGTTGAATCGGGCGAGCAATTGATCGCGGTTCAGGTGTTTCCAAGCCGGGTGTTGTTGGTCGAGGTTTGGGAAACGTTTGCGCAGTTCAGAAAGGTTGATGGTGTCTTTTAGCGTTTGCTGGGATCCGTCTACCGTTCCATTGCCCCGGTTGGCATTGAACCGCACGAGTGCGTCGTTTGGGATGCGGGCTGCCAAGGCACCATCGTCGGCAACCATCACGTTGTGTTGGATTTGAATCAGACCGCTGAGTTGATTTGCACCGGAACTGTCGCGTGGATGAATGATCCGTATCGGTGCCGCTTTTCCGAGGGCTAGGAGAACGTTGCCGTTGATTTCCAGGTTGCCGACGACGGCTTCCTGGTGGTTGCGGCTGTACAGGCAATGTCCTCTGCACGCGACCCAGTTGTTTCGCACGATGCAGTCAGCCGCGACTTGCATTGCGCTGTCGTTGGACTCCCAGATGACATTCGAATCGACGCGATTGACCGGTTGTCCTGCGGTGCCGTAGATAGTGATCGCTGGATAGTTTGTGTTGTGGATGACGTTCCGTGCGACCAAGTTGGCATAGCTGCCTTGTTTGACTTCGATACCATCGCCCTGACTGATGTTTGGGCCGTTTAGATGATGGATGTAGTTGTCCGTGACTTCTGAATCATGAAAGACAGCCTCGCCGTTGTTGGCTCCCAGATAGAACGCTTCGCCATGTCCGCTGGTGTGATGGATATGGTTGCGGCGAAAAGTCATTCCGCGGTAGTCGTCACCAGGATGGTTGCAGGTGACCGCGACGCCGCCGATATGGTGAATATGAAGTCCTTCGAGCGTGATCGATTCTGCACGGTGCGAGTCCGAACTTTGGATCCGGATTGCCGCCGCACCGCCCGTGATTTCGAAACCTTCCAGCGTCAGGTGCTGGGTTCCTTCCAGGTTAAAAGTGTTCTGCTTCGCATCGGGCCTGCGAAAGATCACTTTGGCTCCGTCATCCGCTCGGACCACAATGGGTTGCTCCGCGGTTCCCCGGTGAGACATCACCAAGCGTCGTGGATCGGTGTAGATGCCATCGCTCAAGATCACAACGTCGGCGGGACGCAAAGAATCACCGCTCAGCAATTCAAACCAATTCTGTTCAGGGCCGATGCGGAATTGTTCGGCGGAGACCGGCGTCAACGTCCAGCTCGCCAGCAGCAACACGGCCAGCACCGAAAACACTTTCTTGCCTATTGTCATTGTCAGACTTCGCATGCAGTTCCAGCTCCTGAGAACGTCGAGCAATCCTTCAGTCCTTTGCTGTCCAGCTTAGGTCGCAAGCGAAGTTCGATGTAGCAACCGGATGCATTGGCTTCGCCGAACGCTGTGATTTGGCGTGGAAGGTGGCTGGATACTATATCCGGTTGAGGGGCGCTCCGATCGGTCCGGAGCGAAGCGACGCGCGTCTGGCGAACAAGCTAGGATCGTTTTAAGACGTATTGCTTCAACAAGTTCCACCAATGGATCGAGAGTTTGCCCGATACATTGCTGGTTGTCGAAACTTGTGTGATGACGTCGCCGTTGTGTTTGACCACAAGGTTTTGCTGAGTCGCCTGCGCGATTGCTGCGAGCCTGGATCTGGATGCTCGGGCGTGCTTCAGCGAGAAGCGAGGGAGAGACCCACTGGATTCGATCATAATTGTCTCGTTGTCAGTCGTGGACATCTCCACGACTTGAATGACGCGTGAATGATCGAAGCGTTCCAGTTTCAAGTTGGCTTCGATCGAGACGGTTTGCATGGACTGGTGAGTCATTTGCTACCTGATAGGTCGCGAGTGCGGACCTTCAGGAGGCCGTTGAGCTTCCAGTGTGCATGTTCCACGCTTGCATCACCCGTCTTGGCAGGCACAAAGACTTCCATGTTTTCAAAGTCGTAGGAGATCTCTGCATTCCGGCCGGTCAACGCATCATAGAGTCCGGCAGCCAACTCTGGCCAAGTGTGTGTTCCTTGTTTGTCAGTCATCGCATTCCTCGTCGTCTTTTGAGTGTGGTGATTTCTAATCCGACGAACTTTAGAACAGCGGCAAGCTGATGGTTGGAAGTTTTTGCAAACGTTGAACGACCTTCACACAGGGTCACGCTATTAGCGGTGACAGACGGACTTGCCATGCTCATATCCTCCTTGGTCTTTTCATGTGGCCGCATTGGTGACCCGACCCAAAAGGTCCTTAGCAAACTGTTGAATAAGAGATCAAAAGTGAAACGTGAGCCGCAAAAATTGTCACGAGCCGAAATCGATCGCGTCATCATGATGGCTTGGGAAGATCGAACGAGCTTTGATGCCATCCGAACACAGTTTTCTCTTTCGCATGGCGACGTCATTGAACTGATGCGTAAAGAGATGAAGCCCAGCTCATTTCGTATGTGGAGAAGGCGGACTGCAGGGCGGTTAACGAAACACGAGGCGGCGTTTTCAAGTCAGCAAGGCGAAAATCGTTGTCGCCGCTTTCGCGCCAAGTCGCAGCGAGGTTAGTCATCGCTCGAGCCCGCAAGCGATATCGAACGGTTTGATTCGAATGCCAGACTGCCGACCATTCTGCTCTGGTGTCCGGCAATTTGTCCATGTGCTTGGTCGCCGCTCAAAGCAAGCCAACCAAATGGGGAGCGTCAACCATTTTGACGGTCGCGGTCACGAACTGATTCTTGACACGAAACGAAGCCGAACTGACTACCCAATGGTCCAGCCAAGTTTGACTTCAGTGAAAAACTTTTCACGCCCTGTTCAAGTATTTCAGTGTTTGTAGGTGGGCACTTAGAACATCGATGCCGCAATTTCGGCTTCACACCGGTTTGGGGGCGGTGACGCTGCGTCTGGCTTGGCCTGAACCAGACGACGGCGCAGTCAAGAAGGCAGCTCGAACGCCGCCTCGTAACCGAGAGTTCAGGTGGTTCAATTGCTCATCGGTCGAGTTCGTCTCGTTCCGTTTCAATCTGTCCGCTTCGCTGGAATCGCCTCGCGAGCAACCAACACGAAAGCGCCCAGGTCAAACCAGCGATCCAGCCAGCCAGAACGTCGGTCGGATAGTGGACACCCAGGTAGACGCGGCTGACTCCGACGATCAACGTCAGCATGCACGCAACCGCGAGAGTGTAGATTCGCAAAGTTTGACGAGGCAGAACGCTCGCGAGCAGAGAGCCAAGCGTGAGATAAACGACCGCGGATAGCATGGAGTGGCCACTAGGAAAACTGCTTGTGTGGACAATCGACAGATGAGGAACCATGTCCGGACGCGGACGATCAAACAGATGCTTCAGTGAGAGGCTGATGATCAGACCGCCAAGGGTGGAGGCGATCAGAAAGACCGTCATGTGTCGCTTGCGATCAAGCCAAAGGTAACCGGCAATCACGATGGTGAAGAGCGACAAGGCGCCGATGCCACCCAATGCGGTCGCGTCGCGCCCCATCTCTTGCAAGAACGGAGGCCCGATTGGCTGGGCCGGGTTGTCCGGTTGTCGCATCGCTCGCACTGCCCATTCGTCGAAAGCTTTTGTTTCGCCTTCGATCACCTCGCCCGCGATTTGGGCGAACATCCAAATGCCGCCCACGACCAGCAACACGACGACCAACAGGATCGGCTCACGTCCGCGTAGCCAAAGAAGTGATTGCGACAACGTTGTGTAGGCTTTCGTGCTAATTGTCTTCTTGACGAATTCTATTGCAGGTGGGATGTGTGTCGCGTCGGCAAAGAAGGACGGATCGCTCGCGGCGAGACTCATACTTTGCAGCAGATTGTCTCCATGACCAAGTCCCGGCGTTGAAAGATGTCCGTGAGTTATCGGGGACTGAGTAGATCGTTCCCGAGTGACAATCGCGAACGCAACTTGCAGGCCAGGCTGAATCAATCCGCCGGTGATGAAACATGCACCTTGACGTGAATAATCAAATGTGTACCTTTGGGTGAATGTATCGCGACGACGTTTTCTCTGTCGTCCGAAAATTCCCCACCGCTAGCGTTCCTCTATGAAGGCCCCGCCCATGCTGAGCGAGAAAACGATCCGAATTGTCAAGGAAATTACACCCGTGGTCGCTGCGAATGCGGAAACGATCACGCGCAGGTTTTACGAACGGATGTTCGAAGCCAATCCGGAGGTGAAGGCATTTTTCAATCAAGCTCACCAGCATTCCGGCGGACAACAAAAGGCACTCGCCGGTGCGATCTGTGCCTACTTCAGCCACATCGACAATCCCGCCGTATTGATGCCGGCCGTTGAATTGATCGCGCAAAAGCATGTCTCATTGGGCATCAAACCCGAGCACTACCCGATCGTTGGCAGCAACTTGCTGGCAGCGATTGGCGATGTGATGGGGGATGCGGCGACACCGGAAATTGTTGAGGCCGTTTCGGAAGCGTACGGGTTCTTGGCGGACATCTTCATCGGTCGTGAAGGTGCGATCTACGAAGAGCAAGCTTCCGTTCCGGGCGGTTGGAATGGAACGCGAACGTTTGTTGTGGCGAAGAAGGTTCCCGAGAGCGACATCGTGACATCGTTCTATCTCAAACCCGAAGACGAAGGTCCGCTGCCACCGTTCAAGCCCGGTCAATACATCACCGTCCACATTGATCACCCGCACACGCCCACTTCCCCACGCAACTACAGCCTGTCGGATTGTGCCAGCCAACCGCACTACCGAATCAGTGTCAAACGTGAAGAACGACTTGTCGCGGATGCACCCGATGGTTTGATATCCAATCATTTGCATGACGATATCGAAGAAGGCCACCGCATCGAACTCGGCCCGCCGTGTGGCGAGTTCACGGTCGATCCAGCCGCAGTCGCAAAACCAGTCGTGCTGATCGCGGGTGGCATCGGCGTGACGCCACTGTTGTCGATGGCCAAGTCAATCATTCACGCCAATCTCAGCGCAGAGGTTCACTTCATTCAAGCGGCTCGGAACAGCAAGGTGCACGCATTCGCAGACGAGCTTCGCGGTCTGGCACAAGCCGGACCCAACGTCCACACCAAGGTCATTTATGACTCGCCGCTTCCCGGTGACATGGAAAATGGCAAGTGCGACGAAACCGGATTTATCACGACAGAGTTGATACGAGAGTGGACGCCATTTGCCGAGGCGGATTTCTACTTTTGCGGTCCCAAGCCGTTCATGATAAACGTCCATGCCTGTTTGAGAGAGCTTGGTGTCGATGAACACCGCGTTCGGTACGAGTTCTTTGGGCCAAAAGAGGAGTTGGCCGCGGTGTGATGCTATCGCGAGCTTTCGATTTCAGCACCCGCGTCGTGGACTCGTTCACGCAAATCGTTTGCTGCCATGGCAACCAATTGTTCCTCTCCATTTTGAAGGTGATTTCATGAGCGACTTGTTTACAACCTATGCCGATCTGGCCGCTGAGATCGATATTCGGAAGGACGGAACGATCAGCAAGACTCTTTACCAAGATGACTCGCTGAAAGTCGTCTTGTTCGGGTTCGATGCCGGGCAAGAACTGTCCGAACACACCGCGGCTGTTCCGGCGATGCTGCAATTTTTGGACGGGGATGCAACCGTGACGCTGGGTGACAAAACGATTGATGCTGCGGCAAACACGTTCGTTCATATGGCAGCGAAACTGTCGCATAGCATCTCGGCGAACAAGCCCACCAGAATGTTGTTGCTGCTACTCAAGGTAGCGAAGGCGAATGGCTGACTGGACGGTGTTGGGTTGGTTGTTTGGAGGTTTGGTTTGGTTCGTTTCGTAAGATCCGGTGCTAACGCACAAGCGGCTAAGATGCTGGGGAAGTGGCTTTTTGGGGATCGAAGTTTTGGTCGAATCAGTTCGATCCATTTTTCTCGCGATTGAGAGTGTCCCTTGATGACGGAACCAAGCAGTGTCATCCAGCAACCGATCATCGGTTATCACCGCGATGAAGAGGGGCATTGGGTTGCGCAGTTGGCTTGTGGACACAACCAGCATGTCCGCCATGACCCGCCGCTGGTTCGGCGTGAATGGGTGACAACATCCGCCGGTCGCGAATCAATGCTCGGCTTTCACCTCGGATGCAAGAAATGCACTGAGGGAGCCGCTGCGGACGATCGGCCGTTTGTTCCCGGGAACGGTGAATGAAATGGTTCTAGATCTTGGTCAGGCTGGTCGGGAACGACGTGGATCATGAGCTGGCTCTTCGAATCTTGATCGCTGTCGCAATGCCTACAACCCACAGAACCGAAACGGTTCCGCAGTGGAGCCAGGCGTGAGCGTCGTCTTTGACGGTCTATCAACTCATTTCGACCTGCTCTCCAGAAAATGAGATCTAGGTTTTCTCGGGGATTGGTTGGGAAGTCAGTGTCGAGAGTGTGCTTACAGAACGACCCGCTGCGTGCCTTTCAAGGAACGTGCCTCACGCTGCCGTCCCGCCCGTCGCATTCATCCGTGGGAAACCTGCATGTTCATTCTGACTCTCGTTTTGGGCTTCGTTGCCCTGATCGCCCTGGCCATGCCGGATCTGGTGTTGCTCGGTCTGTTTCTGATCGTGCCGGGCATCATTCTCATGGTTGCTCCGACCGCTTTTGTGTACATGGCTTCTGCGACAGCGATTCGCTCGCTTCTTCCACGACACACCGGAATCAAGGCGACCGTGTTTGCGTTCTGCGCCACTGGACTACTCGCATTTTTGGTCGCCAGCCCATTTCACTGGATGGGTGAACGGGAGTATCGAGCTTCGATCCAAGAGGACGTGGATTGTGTGGAACCATTGAAATTGGTCGGGAACATTCGTCTGGAACGCCGCGACATTTCGCAGTGGAAACGAGGGCAAGCCGAACAATGTGATGAACTGTGTGCGGCATTGTTGCTCACACCGGGCGTCGAAAGTGTCACGCTGGCCAATGGGCCGGATTGTCAACACGAAACGACATGGAAATTGGTGCCGCGAGGCAGTGTTCCCAACATGGGGCTTGCACCGACCGATCCGGAGCGGATCTTCAAGCACTATCCTGACGAAGAGAATGCTCATCGGCCCAGTGGAATGCAGGTCCACAAGTTTCATCAGGCGAGACGGGAGCGGCTCGCGGCCGAGTGGAATCTTCGACTCGCGACGCGGCAAACTTTGGTGGCCAGCAAAGCGGCCATGACTCCAGATATGACCATCGTCATCACTGGCTCGAAGCAGAAATCGAAGCCTGTGGTTGAGCGTGTTGAAGTGTTGGGGCAAACAGGTCACGCTCTCTTTCGCCGGTCGTTGGTTGAGCATGAGGTCGTCAACACGCCGCCGTACATTGCGTTTCATCCAAGCATGAGCAACTCTCGATTCGCGATTGGTCGGACCAAGTATTCAACTGGTAATCAACGCGAAAGATTCGACCCGATTGCGGAACTAATGAAGAGCGTCGAAGGTCTCTGCCAGACACCGTCCGATGATGCACCTCGTTTGGTAATGCAACTTCTTGTTGATGCACTGGACAATCACGCGAGCAATGCGGATGAACTTGAACTAGCTGTCCCGTGGATCGTCGGGTTGGGATTTCAAACGCCCTCCGATGAAGACGCCGAGATCGTTCACCGCATCGTAGCTGACCTTCGTGTTTCCAACGTGGGGAAAGCCCTGCGTCGTATCTATCCAAAGACAATCCCGCCGCGTTACCGAACCAGTCTGGTGAAGCGGATCATCGCTCAGCAGACCGATGCGGAAGACAGGACGTACTTCGCCTCGCTGTTGAGCAAAATGCCGGCGGGCACGTTTGCTGAAATGACTGCGGAAGAGTGGCAGATCATCAACGACCCGATGCTGCGCGGCGATTCCGCTGCCTTCATCGAACGGTTGGCTGATTTGGGAAAGCCGGGCGTTCAGCCCATGCTGGAGATCCTGCGGCATTCGGTGCAAACGATTCCTGAATGGCACAAACGAAGGCAGGTGGTCCTGGCTGTGTGCCGCGGTCTGGCGAGATTAGGGCCGGACGCCGGCGAAGCCTTGCCGTTGGTTCAATCGTACTTTGAGCAGAAGCGTTGCCCGATCACCAACAGTGCCAACGACGCTCTTGCGTGGCGGATCGCGATGGCTCGGATGGGACTGCCGATCGAGAAGCTTCCTCACCCCTCGAGTTGGAGAGAACCCGCGATCGCAAAGATGAAGAGCCGGGTGAGTCGAAGAGTCGCGAAATACGATCCCGATGCTGGTTTGTAGCGACGGACGACTTTCTGCGTCCAACAAAGCAGCCGCGACGCTTGTGGTCTCTTTCGCGTAAGAAACCCAGGGCTAAAAATCAAACTTGGATAGCGCCAGCAAATTGCGGGTTTCGCTCAATCATTCACTCGCAACCGCTTCGTGGTATGCCGGTTGCAGCCCTGCCTCCTCACGGCAACGGGGCCGCAACTAACAATCCAACGGAGAAATCTGAATGAGTACCGCAACCGCATCGATGCAGGAATGCATCCAAAACTGTCAAGAATGCCAAACCATTTGCGCAAATACTTTGACCAGCCATTGCCTGGTCGAAGGTGGCGATCATGTCGAGCAAACACACGTCAAACTGATGCTTGATTGCATCGCCGCATGCAGTGCTTGCGTAGATTTCATGAGCCGCAACAGCGACAACCATTCGCTCTACTGCCGCGCGTGTGCCGAAATCTGCAAGGCGTGTGCGGAGAGCTGTGAAAAGGTCGGCGGAATGGAAAAGTGCGTTGAGTGCTGTCGCACGTGTGAACAAAGTTGTTCATCGATGGCCGCTTAACGGTCAAGTTGTCAAATGAAAGCACATCGACGCCGGGATCACTGTATCCCGGCGTTCGCATTTTATGGGTGGTCAATTACCGTGCTGCCGCCAATGGTGGCCAAGCCAGTTGTGGCTAGAACGTCACCACAGGTTGCGAGCTTTTCTTTTCGGATGAGATGTACGGCGATGTCACCTGGGTGGCTCCCAATTCCGCGATCGCCTCTTTGCCGCGGACGGACAGATCGGTGATGAAGACGAATTGGTCACGCAGATCGAACGGGTAGGCCTTCACTTGGTAGTGAGTCCCCCATGGTTTCTCGCTCATCACCACCAACACCGGTTTGTCGTACTCGAGGTAGGCACTCGTCATGGCAACGTCTCGCAATGCACCTCTCACTTCCGACGCGTCGTGATCAGGAACCAAGTAGAAATCGGCAATGCACATCAAGGTTTGTGCACCGTCGTTGCTGTTGCTGATGTTGCCTTGCCAGCTGACCAGATGCGGAACCGTGATGATGTCGTCCGCAGCGGTCTTCAGACGGATCGCACGCAACCCGACCGATTGCACTTCTCCATAGTCGTCATTGATTTCCACCCAGTCACCCGGGCGATAAGGTCGCTCGAACACCGCGACGACACCCGCGATCAGACTGCTGACGTAGTCTTTGAATGCGAAGCCGATGGCGACGCTGGCACCACCAGCAATCACCAGGAAATTCTCGAAGGTGACGTTGAAGATGATGGGGATGATCCATAGCACCGCCAGCGTCATCAAAAGCAATCGAATGATCGGCACGGCGGCCAGCAGGTACAACCGCAATTGGCTGGGGCCTCGCTCGGCCAAAAACGGTAGCAGTCTCCGTACGATTGCAATCGCCAGCCAGACGGCGAATGCGATGCCGGCGATCTGTAGCAGGCTGATGTCTTGCCAATCGTTGATCAGCTGAACGGCCTGGTCGGATGCCTCTTGTGCCGGTTTGTCGATTTTGTCGGCTACCTCCTCACCAGCACCGGATGCTTGCTTCGCAGTTTCCGCAGCCAGGTCCGTTGCGGTGTCGGCGGCGTTTTGTTCGATGGCCGATTCGGGAGCGTCGTTTTGCATCGGTCTTACAGACGGTCGAGAGGAAAGCCAGCGTCGTTGAGACACTGACGAATCGTGGGGTATGCCGTGGGATAGCAGTAGTAGTTGTCACCATCACGTTCGACGAACTCAGCTTCTAGCAATGCGACCAGCAAATTAGATTCATCCACGCTGGGTAGTACGATGCTCAATTCCTCTGCGGTCAAGGAGTGATGAAGCAGCAAGGCATGCAGCGCGAGCAGTGCGGTTGAGACGTGGTTCTTCGGCAGATGGAAATCGTCCAGTTCCGCCACCCACAGTGCTTGCTCGCCTGGGAACTGATCCGCAATCCGATTGTTGTCTTTCGGGGCAAGTCGCAAGCTGCTCCGCCACAGATGCCATGCGACCCACGGGATGCCCAAGCTTCGTGCGGCCAAAGTCATCAGGTAGTCTGATTTCGCTGACCCTTCATCGCCGCTGAGTCGGAAGATGTCTTCGCCATTCTTGTTGAGACGAAAGACTTTCCCTTCGGCTTCACCAGATTCGACCAAGTGGCTGAACCAAGCGTGAAGACGGTCTGCGTCAAAAGCATGCAGGGTCACTCCGATCGGCAGCACCAAATCCGCCCCGACGGTCTTTTCGAAGAAACCCCACGCCCAGCTGTTGCACCCGATCACGCAATGACGCTGCATCATGGCCAAATGGTCCAGCAGGCGACGCAAGAGTTTCAACCCATTGCGATGTCTGATGAACCACTCTTCCAATCGCGGAATGACGATCACGCCGTCGCCAGTTGCTTCTGGTAAGTCGACATCTGCCGTGCCGTTGAGAATGGATTCGCGATCCGGCGGTTCGATGATGACGTGACCACCTTGGGTTGCCCACGATCGCACGACGTTGCTGTGATCGCACGGCGGCAACACAACAAGTTGCATCCAATGTGCGGGTTCTGCGTCTTGCGTCCAATCCGAGAACGTCTCTTTCATCTCGGCGAGAAGTGGACCGCAGGCGGGTGGCGGTACGATTTTGTTGAGTTTTCGCGTCGTCGCAATTCGGAGCGAGTCATCGGAGATGAACGGATCCTCCTTTTCACGCCGAAGAGTTCTCCAAATGTTCTCTGCAAACCGCCGGATCGTCTCATCCGCGGGTGTCGGTGGAAGCGTGAACTCTCCGAGCGGTTGAAACTTCAACACCTCGGGTGATCGGTTCATATTTCACTCGGGTGTGAGGTTGGTGACGGAATCGATGCCAGTATAGTTCCCGGACAATCAAGATCCGCGAGAGGTTGTTTGCTTACTTTGAACGGTCGCTGCTCGCTTGTTCAATTGTGGCGAACGATTGAAAGTTCAACGTTCGTTTGCCAGAGATGACTTAGCTTGCTGTTGATTTAGTAAGCCGTGCCACGTTAGTGGCGGTTGATTAGACGCCAACGGGGCTAACGCCCAACGGCAAATTATTGTCATTCGGTATGCGACTAAATCAACAGCCAGTTAGACCGGTGATGCTTCGGCGATTGGTTTGTGATCTTTGATTGGATCGCACTCTTCACCGGGCTCGCAAGCGTCTTCGCCAAGCACCACAGCGAGCGGATAGGTCGCTTCAAAGCTCGCGAAAATTTTTCGCTGAACGATCAGAAGTGGCACCGCGAGAAAGACTCCGGACAGTCCCCAAAGGAAGCCCCAGAACGCTACGGCGACGAGCACCACGACTGGTCCGACTTTCAACGTCTTGCCAAGAATGGTCGGGGTGATGAATTGGCCTTCGACTGCGGTGGTCAGCCAAAATGCGAATGCTGTTAAGCAAGCTCGGGTCATCGTGTCGAATGAACTGGCGGCAGCTAAGAAGACGATGGATGTGGCAGCCAGCGGGCCGACGTACGGAATGAAATTGAACAAAGCAGCCATCACGCCCCAAAGGACCGGCGTTGGCATACCAACCAACCACATCACGATCGTGACCGCCACGCCAAGTCCGATGTTGATGCAGGTGATTTGTGCGAGGTATCGCCCGACGCTTTGCTGAATGTCACCGATCTTTTTCAACACCTCGCCCCGCGAGTCTGCATTGGGAAGGACTCCGAGCGTTCGGTTCAACAGATCGTCGCCCGTCGACAACATGAAAAACGTCAGCACCGCGATTGCGGCAACGAAGGCGAGCATTTGACCGGTTTGATTGATCAGAACGGTCTCGTCGACAATGGATGGTTTCTCGTAAGCAACCTCGATTTGTGGCTGGTCCTCTTTCAAGGGAACGGTTGCGTCGTCCACAGCGGTTCCCGCTCGATCGACCGCGGTCAATGGTTCCGCAACCGATTGAAATTTGCTTCGGATCGCGGCAAGGCTCTCGGGTGCCGAGCTCATCCATTGCTGAGCCGGGGAATAAAGCAATGCGATGATCAAGGCGAGCGAAGAGAACAGTCCGACGATCAGCAACGCACTGGCACCCGCCTGCGGAACTCCCCACCGACAAATTTTGGCTTCAATCGGTCGCAGTGACAGGTAGGCGAGTGCCGCGATCGCAATCGGGACCAACAGATCGCTGGCGATGTAAAGCATGCCCAATGTCAGGATGGCGGCAATGGCCGTGACCATGCCTCGCATCCAACGATCGTTGCCGCCGGAAAGTGATAGGCGACCAGATAGGACTTGAGGCGGTGAAGAGCCATCGCGAGGTGGCTGGGGCGTGGTCGGTTGAGTTGAGCGATTGCCCTTCGGTCGCGGGGCAGTCGCGTCGGGATCGGAGCCAGGGTCGATTCTGCGGTTGATCGCGAGGACGCTCGTAGTGGAAGGTTCTTGATCATCGTGAGCGTTCTTCATCGTCCGTGGTCCCTGCGATTGCGGTTCAATGTTCGGAGATCACCACAGATCATGCAATCTTCGTACCGACATGGCATGTGGATTGCTTTGAGTTGCAAACGCGGTCGAGAGTCGGCTGCATATCACTCTGAAGAACCAGCGGCAGCGTTTGCGTTTCTCAGATTTCAAACCAGTCGATTTCCATTGAGGTAGAAGCAAAATGCATGCGATCACTGCGGGGCCTAGTGAAGCGGGTGCCCGGCCAACGTTTGCCAAGCGAGCGTTTTATGTGTTGAAGGCGTGGATGCAGTCTCCCATGGATGTCGCCACCCTCTGCCCAAGTTCGCCCTATCTGACACGGAAGCTCGCGGATCGTGATTGCGTCAAAAACGCACGGTGCGTGATCGAATTGGGACCGGGAGCCGGCGGCACGACACAGGCATTGCTCGAATACATGCGGCCTGACGCAAAGCTTCTGGCGGTTGAGAAGTCGACGGTGTTTTCCGAGCCGCTTCATGCCATCCACGACCCGCGGCTGGAGGTGGCGATGGACGATGCTTGTGCACTCGCGGAGCTTGCAACGAAGCACGAGTTCGGATTGGTCGACGCTGTCATCTCGGGCATTCCGTTCAGCAGTATGCCGCCGTCTGTCGCGAAAACCATTGCTCAGTCGATCCATCAAGTCTTGCGACCCGGCGGAGTGTTTGTTGCCTATCAAATTCGCGACCACGTCAACGAATTCGCAAGGCCGTTGTTTGGTCCCGCGAAGACGGAAGCCATTCCGATGAATTTTCCGCCGCTGACGTTGTACACATGGACCAAGGTGTGTGTTGGTCAAAACGACACTACCGATCGTCATGAGGCCAAAGCAGTCGTTCACGACCAATGTGCGTGAGGCGGAACAAACCGCGTGGCTGAAAGAGCCGAGTCAGCTGTAACGCGGCTGGATACGGTTCGATCAAGTGGTAGGAGGCGACGGCCGGACGTTCGAACTTTCTCGATAATCGCGATCCAGTTTGACTGGTCTTCGTTGTGACCTAGGGTTCCTCATGGTGTGGCTTTCTGGCTTGAAATGCACGCCTCGTTACCAGCCACATCTCACGTGTCCACAACGTTTTCGCTATGAGCAATCAGCCGAACGCCGACGTCGATTCCATTCCCTACGCGACAGTGGTTGCTCCTGCACCGGCCAAAGCGAAACGCAGTTGGCTATCGATCGTTCTGGCGGTGGTGGTGCTTGGTCCCATTGTGACAATGGTTGGCATCGTTGTTTTGCTTGCGTGTATTGCCGCAATTGGTTCCGCGGCTTAAGACGATCGCCAAGCCAGCAATAGCATCGAGCATTCTGCCGACGTGAGCACCGTTTCCTATCAACCTCTAGTGCAAGCGTCAGCGGAAGGTCCCACGATCACTTACCAAGGTGAGCCTTTTGTGCTGAAGCATGTCGGAAGCAGCGATGAATCAGGTGAGTTCAACGAATACATCCCCGTTGGTGAGACGCTGGAGAACTGGACCAAGATGATTGCCGTTCGCCGACAACCCATCGCGATCGAGCCCATCGAAGCGGCCCGTGGTGTTGTGGAGTTTTTGCAAGAACAAGACGCTGACACACCGTTCACGATTTGGCCCAGTGACGACGGTGAGAGTTGCGGAGTTGACTTCGCCGTAGTGGACGGCGAAGTGGCGGAGTTGAACGTCTTTCTCTATCACTGTTCGACTGACGATGAAAACATGGTTTGCTACCAGTACGCTGAACGAGCCTACGGTGATGACCGTTTGTCGTTCGTCGAAGGCCTGGAGCATCGCGTTCACGGTGTCTCCAAGCAAGTTTTTCAGTTTGATTTTCCTGAGCTGATTGAAAGCAACTGAAGCGATTCGCGTTCGGGTGCATTCAGCGATGGATAGCCTTGCTAACGCGGCGGGTTTCGATTGGTTGAGCGACCTTCGATGCCTTTGCCCGACCTTCAGGAAGCTTCGAGCTTTTAACTGCTCAGGATTTGAATTCGGCGATCACGCTGCTGAGGGATTGCTTGGCGTCGCCGAATAGCATTCTGGTGTTTTCACCGAAGAACAATGGGTTATCGACGCCTGAGAAACCCGACGCCATCGATCGTTTCAGGACGAACACGGTTCTCGCATAGTCGACATTGATAATCGGCATTCCATAGATCGGGCTGTTCTCGTCCTCACGTGCCGCCGGGTTCACCACGTCGTTGGCTCCGATCACGATCGCAACGTCGACGCTCTCCATCCGCGGATTGATCTCGTCCATTTCAATCAGTTGATCGTAGGGCACGTTTGCTTCGGCAAGCAGGACATTCATGTGCCCTGGCATCCGTCCAGCAACAGGGTGGATCGCGTAGCTGACATCGGCTCCGTTGGCTTCGAGCAGTTCGCCCAATTCGCGAACCACGTGTTGGGCTTGAGCGACTGCCATGCCGTAGCCAGGCACCATGACGACCGATGAAGCGGCCTCGAGAATTAGGTAGGCGTCGTCGGCGGTGATCGGTTTGACTTCGCCTTCGACTTTGGTTGCCTTCGTTGTCGCAGCGAAACCGGAGAACAGCACGTTGCTGAGCGATCGATTCATCGCTTTGCACATGATGTTGGTCAGGATCAAACCCGCCGCACCGACCAGCGACCCGGCGACGATCAGAATCGTGTTGTTGATCGCGAATCCGGCGGCACACGCGGCCAATCCCGAATAGCTGTTAAGCAGCGAGATCACAACCGGCATGTCGGCGCCACCGATCGGGATGACAGCCATCACGCCGAGCAAGATCGAGAGCCCGATCACGACGAAGACGAGCGGAAACGTCAGGCCGGGATCGACGACCATCGCAATCGAACAACCCAACAATGCCAGCAACAACAATATGTTGACGACTCGTTGGCCGGAAAACGTCATCGCTCCGCTGCCGATCGTTTCGGAGAGCTTTGCCCAAGCGACCAGTGACCCAGAAAAGGTCACGCCGCCGATCAAGATGGAGAGCAGAATGGTGACGAGCGTGAAGGACGATGACTCCTGACCATACAGGGCGGCCCAACCGACCAGCAGACTCGCGATGCCGCCCGAACCATTGAACAATGCGACCATTTCAGGCATTCCCGTCATGGCCACACGTTGCGCCGCGATCACACCGACGACCGCACCAAGAACGGCGGCACCAGCCAGATAGCGATAGTCGAGAATTTCTTTTGAGGTGAGGGTGATCAAGACGGCCATCAGCATTCCGACGGACGAAAGCATATTGCCTCGCACGGCGGTCGCCGGAGAGCTCATGAGTTTGAGCCCAAAGACAAACAAGATGGCCGAGATGATGTAGACCGAGCCCAGGACTTCAATGCTCATGAGTCACCTCCCGATGGGCTGTCTTTCTTTTTAAACATGCTCAACATGCGATCCGTCACCATGTAGCCGCCGACCACGTTGACGGTCGCGAAGAACACCGCCAACGCTCCCAGCCAAGTCGACCATGGACCCAGGTCAGCTCCCGCGGCGATGATCGCGCCGACGACGGTGATGCCGGAAATGGCGTTGGCACCGGACATCAGAGGCGTGTGAAGAGTCGCCGGAACTTTGGCGATCAATTCGAACCCCAAAAAGACAGACAGCGTCAAAATGAAGGCGAGCAGGACGGCTTCCACGGGAACCCTCGATTGAAAAGATGAAGTGCGGTCTATGAATGAAGCTGGGCGATGGTGTCGTTGACGATCGTCCCACCGCGAGTGATGACGGCGGCTTGAACAATTTCGTCTTCGGGATTGAGCTCGAGACGTTTGGATTCGGCGTCCCAAAATTCGCCGATCAAGGCGGTCAAGTTGTTGGAATACATCTCGCTGGCATTGCGGCTGACTTCCGAAGGCAAATTGCCTTGGCCGATGATTTTGACGCCTTCCACATCGACGATCTCGTTCAGCACGGACCCTTCGACGTTTCCGCCCGTTTCCACCGCCATGTCAATCACGACGCTACCAGGTTGCATGCCCAACACCATGTCACGGGTCACGATGCGAGGTGCCGGTCGTCCGAACAGTTGTGCGGTGGTGATAACGACGTCGGACGCCGCGATGACCTTCTTTTGGCCTTCCTTTTGAAGTTCAATTTGTTCCGGTGTCAGAGCTTTCGCGTAGCCTTGTTCCGTTTGTCCGACTTCGCCCAAATCGATTTCGACGAACTTGGCGCCGAGTGATCGCACTTGTTCAGCGACAACGGGCCGAGTGTCAAAAGCATCGACGCGAGCGCCCAAACGTTTCGCGGTTGCGATCGCTTGCAGTCCCGCAACGCCGGCACCGATCACAAACACTCGAGCAGGCCGAATCGTTCCCGATGGAGTCATCATCATCGGGAAGATCTTCTTGCTGTGATAAGCGGCTTGGATCACCGTGACATAGCCCGCCAGGTTGGCTTGCGAGGACAAAGCGTCCATCTTTTGTGCGCGCGTGGATCGCGGAATCATTTCCATCGATACGGATGTCACACCCGACTTTGCCATTTCACTGACCAGTTCTTTTTCGTTGAACGGATCGAGGAAACTGATGTGAATGGCTTCGGTGCGAAGCGTCGACACTTCGTCGATTTCCGGACGTCGGACTCGCAACACGATGTCGGAGCCTGAAAGAATGGCGGCCCTGTCGGTTTGAACGGTGGCACCGACTTCACTGTACGCCTCATCGGAAAATCCTGATGCCAAGCCCGCACCGGATTCGATCCCAACCGAAAAGCCAACCGAAATCAACTTCTTAACGCTTGCCGGGACGAGAGCCACTCTCGCCTCGCCTGGCCAACGTTCGCGTGGGACGCCAATCTGCATCACTTCGCTCCTGGTGTGTTGAATCAGCCAGCGGTTTGAGTCGTAGGATCATCATGCTGGCACAGCGTTCTCGTCCTATCGTAACCACCTGACGCGCGCTCGTGCGTGCCGTCCCAACCGAAACGACGATGGAACGGCGAAGTTTAAGAGTGTGCCGATCCACGAATGATGACTTGTGTCTGAACCAAGTCATCGTTCGCGATGGCCGAGGAGTCACCTGCCTTGCCGAGCTAGGCCGGGTCTAACCTGCTTGGGGCGAAATCGGTTGCCAGCAACGTGAGTGAACCTTGCTCTGCAGGGAAGTCAGAGTTGATTGTTCTTGATCGCGGCTTGCTCGGTGAGCGTCGTTAAGACTGATGGGGACCATTCCGATTGGCTTTGATGACCCATTGCGGCCGTTCGACCAATGCCGCCCATCTTAGGCAACACGCTTGATGCCAACGCCAGGATCTCTTGAGTCAATTCGGGGAAAAGGTTCTGCAACGCGATCGTTACGTTCAGGGGACTGCGGATGAAGACTTCACCACGTCCGTGCTGGCACGCCACCAGGATTTGCTTGGCTGCGGTTTCGGCGTTCATGGACAATCCCGGCAATGAATCACCGATGCTGAACCAAGCATACTCGTCGCGGTGTTGTCCTTTGAAAATTGCATTGCGAGGGCTGCCGGTTCGCATCAGGCTTGGACACGCGGTGGTAACAAAGATGTTGTCGCCTTTCAGTTCAGCACGCATTCCATTGGACAAACCGACCAATGCGAATTTGCTGGCAGCGTATGGCAACATGTGTGGAACCGCTCGCTTTCCTCCAAGCGAAGCGACGTTGACGATGCGTCCCCAACCCGCGGCTCGCATGTGGGGTAGAACCTCCGTCGCAACATGCAATGCTCCCCAGCAATTCGTTTGCATTGCCGATTCGAAGTCGTCCATCGTCATCGATTCGAGCGGTCCGACAGTGATGATTCCCGCGACATTGAATAGCACGTCAATGCCATCAAATTGGTTGGTCACTCGATCGATGAAAGAAGCGACTTGCTCGCGATCGCGGACATCGCAGGGATGTGCGATGACTTCCGCTCCACGTCGACGCAGTTCCGCGGCAGCCGCACACAGATCTTCTTCCGTGCGTGCGGTGATTGCGATCCGAGCACCTTGGTCGGCCAACTGCCGGGCGATCACCAACCCCAGACCACGCGATCCACCCGTGACGACCACACGTTTGTTTCGCCAGTCAAATGTGCGACGACGGCGAGCGATTGCACGTGTGACGACGATTCCTGCGTACCCGGCAGCGGCTGCCGTCGCGAATTTGCGAAGCGTTGACATGATCGATTTCCCTCTTTGAATTGGACCGCTGATGAAACCGCAATTCTCGCGCCGCTGATTTCTCGTTGACGGTCCAGCGTCGGCACGGGAAATGCCAGTGATGTGGTTTGCAATTTGAGGTCGCCAGCGACGCTTTCGGGCGATCGCTACCACTCACTTCTCACGAAGGAAATCACCATGTCAGTCAAGAAACCAAACGAAGACGAAACGCGTGAAGAACTGCGAAACGAAGACGCCATCACTGGCGAGCCCGGATCTCATCCGGTTGGGACTGGAGTCGGCGCCGCGTTGGGAGGCGCTGCTGCTGGTGCAGCCGCAGGAACGGTTGCAGGTCCCCTTGGAACCGTCGCCGGAGCAATTGCAGGCGGTGTCGCCGGTGGGTATGCGGGAAATGCCGTTGCCGAGAAGATCGATCCGACGGTCGAATCGGCCTACTGGGAAGAAGAGCATGCCAGCCGTCCGTACTACAACGAATCGTACGGATTCGATCAGTACCGGCCGGCGTATCAATCGGGTTGGGAAGCCTTCGATGCCGACGCCAATGACGACTGGAACACGCGAGAAGCCATTGCTCGAAAACAATGGGAAGACGCGGGCGGTGGCGAGCACATGACTTGGGAAGATGCTCGTCCGGCCGCTCTCGACGCCTACACCCGCGTGCAAAACCGAACCAGCAAGCCTCGCTGATTCGGAGTCTGCTTTGTCAAGTCTTCCCCAGTTCAACTCGTTTGCATCGCATTAATGACGGATCGTCGCCTGCGGCGGCAGACAGCCCGCCGCAGGCTTCAGTCGGTCTATTCCGCGCTCACGTCATAGCAGAGCAGCAAGTCTTGGTCGCGAATGTAGAGTTTTCCGTTCGCGACAATCGGGTGAGCCCATGCGGGAACATCGGTGCGATCGGGTTGATCGAAGCGGCCTCGTTCGATGAACTGATCCGAGGATGGTTCCAGGAGCAGAATTTCACCCTCTTCACCGCGGAGGTACAGTCGGCCATCGGCAAGCAACAAGGATCCCTTGGGCCCCTCGCGATCTCGCCATAGGGTCTCGCCCGTTTGGAAATCCATGCATGTCATGATCCCGCCGCCGTTTCCGCCATTGGCTCCGTAGAGGCAGCCATCGACCACGATCATGCCGCCGTGGTGATTCTGCATACGAGGTGTGAAATAGGCTTCCTCGGCATTGATTTTACCGCTGGGATCCTTGGTGAGTTTCACCGCGCCACCTCCGGTCCCATACGCCGAAGCAGCGAACAGCAAACCGTCTTGAAAAATGGGTGTGGAGCAGTTGATTCCCATCGCGTTGGCAGGGGCGGCGTATTGCCAAAGGACTTCGCCATCGGTGGTGGAGACACCGACCAAGGCGTTGGCGGTGAATTGTACGTATTGGCGAATGCCTTCCCATTCGATGGCAATCGCGGAAGAGTAAGCGGCGCCTGGCCGAGGGCCGCCAAAGCCGCCGAATCGCCCGCGTCCGCCCGATCTGCCGGGACGTCCGCCGGAACGGTTGATGAATCCAGGGCTGGTTCCTCCGCCGGTGAATCCTTGGTCTGCCAACCAGGTGTTTCCATCGGAGTCTTTGAAGGGATTCGACTCTCCCGCTTTGACTCGGATGGTGTTGGATTGGTCCGCATCATCGCCCTGTGGAATGATCTCGATGGCCTTGATGGCGGGGCTTTGGACTTGTTGTTTAAAGGTTATATTCAGCTCGCCGTCATCGACCACGGCCGGAACCGATTCGACGATTGCTTTGCGTGGACCGCCCGCCTTCTTCCAAATGTCGAAATCGGTTGTTTCGTGACCTTCCACATCAAAGGTGAAAACGCGTTGTCCCTCATCGGTGATGCCGTTGTAGGTTTCGGCGAAGTACAGATTGACCAGGTATTTCCCATCGGGAACCGCGTGTGAGAATGCTGTCATGCCCCAATGCTCACTGACAAACAATTCAGGATTCTTCGAGCCGGTGATTGTCGGTGTCGACCCCTCGTCCGACTCTCGCGGTGGCGGTCCACGGCGTGGTTCGTCGTCAGAGCGACCAGGTGGAGTGCCTTCGGGGGCGGAAGCCGCTGCTGGTTGTTTTGTTTTCCAAATGGTTTCGCCCGTGCGTTTGTCCAGTGCGACCATCAATGCATCTGCCGCACCGGGAGTGCAGATGACTTGGTCACCATCGACGAGCGGCGATTCTCGAAAGCTCCACATCGGTGCGACACCGCCAAAATCGTCGATCAAACTTCGCTGCCAAATGATTCGGCCGTCGCTCGCGTCCAGGCAAGCAATGCGTCCACTCATTCCAATCACGTAGAGCTGATTGTCATCAAAGGACGGGGTGCAACCGGGGCCTTCCTTGGATTGTGGTACCCGTTGGTCCGCCGCCTCACCCAGCGACGTGGCCCACATCTCGTCGCCGTTCTTTTCCGATCGTGCCCAAACAATTTCTTGACCGTCGCGATTGCTCATCCCAAAGAGCTTGCCGGCCGCAACGGCGGGAGCACTGTCGCCGCCCCCGAGACCGTCAACTCGCCAAGCCAGTGGAGGTCCGGCTTCAGGCCATTGTTGCAGCAGTCCCGTTTCGCCGGATTTAGCGTTTCGTTCCGGGCCTTGCCACTGGGGCCAATCCGCGGCGCACGCCACTTCAGCGGACGCAAAGATCAACAAACCTATTAAGGACCATTTCATTTGGTTGTTTCCATTTCGGGGAGGGGTGAGAATCGTGACAGCCGGAAGGCGAACTTCGGCGGAGTGAGCGGAAGGATTTGTGTTCGTAAATGGTGTCGAAAACAGACTCAACTGAGCATCGCCGAATCCAAGACGATCCAACGGAACGTGACCAGCGTGCAGACCATGCAAGTCCACCAAGATGCCAGTTGGGCTCCTTTGAACTTTCGAAGGAAGAACAGCAACGCGAGCGCGGATGCCAAGCTGACCACTTTGAACGCCGTCAGCGATGCGCCTTCAAGCAAGAAATGGTTTCCCACCGGATTCATTTCTTGAAAATGAACTTCCGTTGACATCGTGGTCGTCCAAAGCAGATCGACGCAGGAAAGCAAGCCTATCAGCACGAGCGATTCGATGACCGTCCGCGTTGCGATCGGCGATGCATCGATTTGTGTCCATCGTTGGCGGCGTGGTGGGTTTGCCGTCAATAGATGGCCAAAGCTGAGAGCCGCAAGCATTATGGCGATCACGGTGAACAGATACGAGCTCCACTCGGCCTGCTTGGCAGTCGAAAGTTCTACGACAACTTCTGCATCGAGTCGGGCCGCTTCCGCTTCGAAGGCGTCCAGTGCCTCGTGGAGACGAGCGAGGTTTTGTTCGGAGGGAGCGGTGTCTTCCATGAGTTCCTCCTTCAGTTCACTGCCTTGCGGTTGACGAAGTATGAACGCATCGAATCGAGCGACCTCAACGACCGTGGCGACGCCATTTTGATCTTCATCAAGCCTCGGATGAACGAACCGAAGCGAGGCTGGCAACTCTGCTTCGTCCAAGCGGAGGTTCACGTCCTCGTCGTGATTCATGAATATCATATTCGATTTCGTTGGCCCCCAACGGCTACCGCCGTTGCCAAAGAATCGGTTCCCTGAAATGGCTAGGCCACCCATGAAACCTTGATCAGCCAGCCATCTCCGGCCGGTCGAGTCAATTTCGGTTGCATCCCCACCGGCATTGATTCGGATGATCTCTTCCGGCGACGTCGCTTCCTTTTGCGGAATGATTTCTATCGCCTTGATTGTTGGGAAATCGACTACTGTCGAAAAGGTTACCCAGAGGATGCCGGAATTGATTTCTACCGGAACCGATTCGACGTAGACGCGATTGCTCCCACCGGCTTTTTGCCAGATGTCAAAATCATTGAATTCAATTCCATTCACTCGAAATGAGAAAACCCGTTGGCCGGGGCCTGATATTCGCGGAAACGTCTCGGCAAAGTACAGATTCACCAAGTAGTGCCCGTCGGCAACGTCCTGTGCGAACGATCGCATCCCCCAGCGTTCGCTTTTGATGAGAAAGTCATCCAGTGACGCGGTTGAGTCCAATTCCTTGTCGACGTCCGAAACAGCGGTTTGTGAATCGACTTGCGTATCCGCCTGTTCTGCGTCAGGTGATTTGACGTCCTGTCCACGGATGGTGGTCGTGGCAATCAGCACGATGCAAAGGCACAAACTGAATGGTTTCATTTTCAACTCCAATGAGTCTGTCCGAATTCTAACTGCCGCTGACGGAAGCTCGTTCGGAGGTTGGTACGCGACCGTCTTGTTTCGAGAAATGTTCCATTGGGCAATGCGAAAACGGTTTGGAACCGGGGCCAGAGAAATTCATTCGGTGGATGGGAAGGCCAGAAAAACAGTGATTGGCGAGGAGAATGATTTACCCGTCGATCGCTGCATCCGCGAAGCCTTGGAGCTTCTGAAACCGAGGGTCTGCGGCCGGGGTGTGCCCTTTGACAACGATGCTGGCTTCGCGGTGATGGATCAAAAATTCGAGCCAGTCGATCCAGGGCATGAAGGGCGAACCCTTGGATCGCTCGATGCTTTCATCCAGCAGCCGGTCCAGGAAGGCTTGTGACTCTTCGAAGGAATGGACGGCATCTTCGGCATTGCCCATTCGATGGTGAGCGATCGCAATCAGTGGTTTTGCGATCCCACGCCCAAACCAATTCGCATCATTGGATGCTTCCAATCGTTGAAGTGCCTGTTCGTGGTTGCCCGCTTTCAGGTGAGCCCAGCCAGCAATGTACAGGTTCACTCCGTAGTAGATTTTGGCGTATCGTTGACGCTTGGTGAGCGATTCCGAATTTGCGTCCGAATCAACCGTCTTCGCCAGCACTTGTTCCATTTGCTCGGCCAATTCAGTTGCACGGTCTGACGAGACGGAGCCGACCAGTTGCGCTCGAGCTGCGACAGCGAATGGAACCTCGGCGTCCGACTGCCGGAGTTTCTGCTGCAGTGTTTCGTAAGCGTTGGACCGTCCGGCATAGAGCAATATCTGAGGAACACCGTTCAGCTCGGCTTGTTCGATTGGGAAGCCGGTTTCGACCGCTTTGGCAAAGTCGTCTGCGGAGGCTTCCCAGCGGCCTAATTTTGCGTTGAGTCCACCTCGTTCCAGCCAGACCAGGAAAAATCTCGGCAGGACCTGAGTGGCTTCGGAGTATGCTTCGTAGGCATCGAGCCACCTTTGAGCATCCGCATTGGCGCGTCCGGCGGCCAGCAAGACGGTGGTTGAATTGAGTCGGTCATTGAAGTTTTCTAGTTCTGACCTGGCTGCGTTTGCGGCAACTTCAGCTTCACGTGCTTCCGCCAGTGCCACCTCTTTTTCGTCTCGTTCCCGGATGGCTTCGCGAGCCTGCCAAAGACTGGTTGCGGTTCCGAGAATCAACGCGATCGCAACGAGAGAGAACGTCGAGATGGCGACTTTGTTTCGTCGTGCAAAAGTCGTGAATCGATACCAACTGGACGGCGGGCGAGCCTCAACCGGTTGGTCCTGCAAGAAACGCAAGATGTCTTCCGCGAGTGCACCCGCCGTGGAATATCGTCGGTTGCGATCTTTGTGCAGGGCCTTCATCACGATCCAGTCGAGATCGCGTTTCATCGCGGTGGATGGTGTGGTTGGTGGTCCCAAACGGTTGACGTTGCTGGTTCTTGTTTCGTCATCATTCAGAGTGCTCAACCGCGTGCTCGGACGAGGCGGTTCCTCTTCACGAATGATGCGGCGCAATTCGTCAAAGCCGGCCGTTTGCAATCGGTCCGGTGCGAATGGTGTGGATCCGGTCAGCAATTCGTACAGCAAAACCCCCAGCGAATAGATGTCACTCCGAGTGTCCACATCATCGGTGCTCATTGCCGCCTGCTCGGGACTCATGTACGCCGGAGTCCCGACCATCGATGTGAATCGGGTGTAGATCGTTTTGACGGTCAGGCTTTGACCAATTGCTTTGGCGACACCGAAATCAATGACTTTTGCGAGTGGATGGCCATCCTGAAGTGTCACAAGAATGTTGGATGGCTTGAGGTCTCGATGAATGATTCCTTTCTGGTGAGCATGCTGAACGGCATGGCAGATGGTCACAAAAAGTTGCAGTCGCTCTGGAATGCTCAGTCGATTGCTGTTGCAAAAATCAGTCAGGGGAACACCGCGAACCAATTCCATCACAAAGTAGGGTTGGGCGGATTCGGTCACGCCGGCGTCGAAGACTCGCGCGATGTTGGGGTGGTCCATCAGTGCGATGGCTTGTCGTTCCGCTTCAAATCGGGCGATGACTTCGCGAGATTCCATTCCCGGTTTGATGATTTTGAGAGCGGCGCGGCGCTGGACTGGCGACTGCTGCTGGGCCACGAACACCCATCCGAATCCTCCTTCGCCAATTCGTTCCATCAATTGGTATGGGCCGACCATCGCACCGGGAGCAAACCGTGGGTCGGTGAGTTCACCCGATTCGGTTGACAGCATGGTCGGAAGAATCGCCGCAGCGACGGGCCGGTCGATCGGATTCTCTTCCCGATCGTTTTCGCGAAGCAACGCAGAGACCGCCGCATGCAGTTGAGAATTGTCCTTGCATGCTTGCTGGACGAATTTGGTTCGTTCCTCGAGGGAGTCAATCTCAAGTGCTTGGAAAAAGATCGTCTTTTCAGATGCAACAGTCATCGAAGCAGATCTTTCCAGTGGCAAAGGGGGCGTCGCTGGTTCGGCCGGTCAGTTCAACCGATGGGAGCATGCGTTTGATCCCACAGAATGCAATGCGAAATCGAAGGCATTCCGGGGCCACTCGATTCACAGATCTTCGTCCACGTTCAGTTCGCGACCGAGCCATGCTCGAGCAAACGCCCAGTTGCGTTTGACCGTTCGAGGTGAGATGCCAAGAGCCTTGGCTGACTCGTCCACCGACAAACCGGCGAAGTACCGCAGTTCGACGAGCTTGGCCATTTCTGGCTCGATGTCGGCGAATTTGGTGAGAGCGTCGTTCAAGTCGAGTAGCTCCTCCGCGTTATTGAAATCGATGATCGCGTCGTCTTCAGCGATTTCATACCTTTCGCGATCTCCACCACGCTTGAGACTATGACGCCGCCGGGCGTTCTCGATGAGTATTCGCCGCATCGCCTCGGCAGCAGCGGTGAAGAAGTGGCCGCGGTTGTCCCATTGCGGAATGTCCTCGGTGCCAACGAGACGCATGTAGGCTTCGTGAACGAGCGCGGTGGGTTGAAGGGTCTGCCCGGCGGCCTCGCTCTTCATTTTGTGACGCGCCAAACGTCGCATCTCTTCATACACGAGCGGCAACAGATCGGATGCGGCGGCGACATCACCAGATTGGATCTGATTCAAAATCTGCGTTACTTTGGCCACTCGGTTGATGCCCTCGACGGATGTTCATGGTGTGGAAATAATTGGCATTGCTGTGGCGGCACCAGCAACAAAAACAAAGAGCCATTTGGGTTGGTTCGTGGAACACATCCAGCGAGCGGGGCCCATCGAATGCGAAGAATGGAATCAACGTCAATCAAACGCGACACCGGAAACGAACTTGCAATGCACTCATCGTAGTGCGAATGAAAGTTGGAGTCGATCAAGACGCGGCTTGTTGCACGCGGGACTTGGTTGAAGGAATGCGTCAGCGGAAGGGCTGTCGGTTTGCTGGTTGAAATCGGATGGATACGAAATGGTGTTTGGAGACCCCCCCGGATTGCGGTAGGCTGGTGCCTCGTATCACGCTTTTGCATTTAGCAAGAGTCTCAACGCAACTTAAAAGGATTGAACAATGCGTCTTCAATGCGGTGCCCTGTTGCTGGGAATGATGTTGATGGGAATGGTTGTGACAACCAACACGCAAGTTGCTGCGGAAGCGGCTGATGGAGAGGTGCTCGTCGATCTAGGAAAGACCTTCGTGAAGGTCTATCGGCTCCATGATTTGCCGGCGTGGTCCAAAGACGGAACCTTTCGACCCGTGTTGATCATGCAAACGGTGCAAGATCAGATCCTGCCAAAGCAATGGGAAGGTCGCGGTGGAACCGCCACGATGGCGCCTTATCCTCAGGACGGCGCGTTGGTTATTTCGGCACCCGAGAAAATGCATGAAAAAATCGAAGCTTTTCTCGACAAGCAGCGTCCTAGCAAATGATTGTTCGTACCTCGCCATGACGTTTGGCGAGGCCGATGTCGTGTGACCGACTTCTTCAAAAAATTGTTGTCGGTTGCGATGAACGGTTAGACTCGCTGAACGTCTCTTGGGTAGTCGTCAGTCCTTCATTCAGCGAGTGATCCGATGAATCGAAATACTTGGAAGTTCACCGGCCGGAAATCGGAGTTGCTATCCAAAGACGGAGCGTCTTCGATGCGAACCAGTTGGTTTGATGCGGTGACTTCGTTTTTGATGGCGGTCTTGCTGATGCTGACCAGCATGGTCGGTGTCTTGTTTCTGCTCTGGGTGCTGCTGCCGGAAGACGAGTTGGTTTTGACCGAACCGGTGACGGAGATCACACGCGTTTCGGTTGGAGGGAGCGTGACGGTTGATTCGCCGTTTGATGTTCCGACGATGCAAGAGACAGTGGATTTCCGCACCACTGACTTGGCAACAACGGTTCAGTCACTTGTATCGGCCGCCGAGCAAATGGCAGTCGACGAACCCACGCTGAAAACCGTGGACCCTGCGGGAGACGATGGCTCCGGAACCATCGGCAGAAACGGTCCGGACCAATCGGGCGATGCCGATGCCGACATCATCCCGCGATTCAAGCGATGGCAAATTGATTGGAAGGCCAATGACTTGAATGAATACGCCAGACAGTTGGATCACTTTGGAATCGAGTTGGGCGTTGTCGGCGGAACGCGACAAGGAGTCGATTTGGTTAGTGAGTTCGCATCGAATCCACGTGCGCGATACCTGGAACGATCCGACGACGAGAAACGTTTGTACTTTCTTTGGACTCGCCCCAGCCCACTGCAGCGATTTGAAGAACGCTTGCTGATGCGGGCGGGAGTCTCCACTCGCGATCGCCAGATCCTCAAGTTGATTCCAGAAGAACTGGAAATGCAACTGGCAACGTTGGAGCTTCGCCACGCGGTGTCGAAGGGACACGACTCGGTGGATCAGATCGCACGGACTGTCTTCGAATGCGTTTCAAAAGGCAGCGGATACGAGTTCCGTGTTGTCTCGCAGCGGTATCGCTAGGCGATCGAGCGATTGGCTTCGGAACATTGTTTGCACCACCGGTCTCGCTCATTGCTTGGTGAAGGTCGCGAATCTTGATTCGGTGCATCGGATGCAGTGAGATATTCACCACGCAATCAGTCCGCCTATTGAGAGGAACGATGTGATGTTGATTTCTACCGAGATCATCTTGGGCACCGAGTTGCTTGGATCCGATCGAAGTGTGGGTTCGATTTGTGACCTGCTGTTTGATGACGAGACTTGGGTTGTCAGGCACCTGGTTGTTGACACTGGGCACTGGTTGCCTGGTCGACAGGTTTTGTTGCCGCCGAGTGTGGTCCAAAACGCGGATTGGAATGCCGCGAGTGCCGCCGTCCCTCTAACCAGTCAACAGGTCAGTGATAGTCCATCGGGTGAATCCGACCGCCCGGTTTCGCGACAGATGGAGATCGAGCTGTATCAGCATTTTGATGTGCCGTACTACTGGGGACCCGCCGGAGCAACGTTAGCAGGTAGCGGTTATACGCCGATGCCGTTGGCCGCCGGGTTGCTGCCGATGGACCAAGTCGATAGGGACGACATCAAGCGGAATCACCTTCGCAGTGTGAACGAAGTTTCGGGCTACACCATTCAGGGCACCGATGATCATGTCGGACACGTCGAAGGATTGTTGGTCGACGATGAGAACTGGTCCATTCAAAAGTTGATCGTGGACACTCGGAATTGGTGGCCGGGAAAAAAGGTGTTGATCAGCCGCGAGCTGATCCAAGAGATCTCTTGGGCGGAAGCGACCGTTTCGGTGGGTTTGACGCAGGAGCAGATCAAGGGTTCGCAACTCTATGAGCCGACCACGTGAGCGGAATCCGATCGCAGTTGGGCTCAGGTTGTCGCAATTTGTTTTTCGGCTGTCGCATTCGCGGATGAAGTGGTGCTTGGTCGCGAGTTTGTGCGTCCTTTCTGAAATGACGCTTCCATTCTTTGGTAGTTTGTGGGGCCCTGCGGGATCTCACCGAAAGCTTTGTGCATCAGCGAGCTTCGCATCTAGAATGTGGGATCCCTTTCTCCCCTCCCCACTCTGATTGATTGGCTACTGATGAATTGGTTGCGCTGGTTTGTTGTTTCCGCGGTTGTTGCTCTGCCTTGTTTGATCGATGTGGGAGCGTCGCGAGTTCACGCGGCTGATGTCGCGTCACGTCCAAACATCATCTTGGTCATGGCGGACGACTTGGGCATCGGAGACGTCTCTCCGACCAATCCGGATTGCAAGATCAAGACGCCTCGGTTGCAGCAGATGGCCGATGAAGGGCTGACGTTCTTGGATGCCCACACGCCCAGTTCGGTGTGCACCCCAACCCGTTATGGATTGCTAACCGGTCGCTACAACTGGCGTTCGCGATTGGCCAAAGGCGTGTTGAGTGGAACCAGCGAGCACTTGATCCCCGGCGACCGAGCAACCCTGGGGCACCTGCTTCAAAGTGCCGGCTACCACACGGCGATGATTGGCAAGTGGCACCTCGGCTGGGATTGGCACAAGAACGGCAAAGAGATTGATTTCACGAAGCCGGTTTTGAATGGTCCAGACAACAACGGCTTCGACCAGTACTACGGTCACTGCGGATCGCTGGACATGCCACCGTACGTTTGGGTCGACACCGGAAAGCCAACCAGTGTGCCGACTCGAAAAGAAGGCGTGACGAAGAAACAGAATCCCTACGGTTGGTATCGCAACGGACCGATTGGTGATGACTTCGAGATTGAACAGGTGTTGCCGCACTTGTTCGACAAGTCGATCGCTTACGTGGAAGAACGTGTGAAAGAAGACAAGCCGTTCTTCTTGTACTTGCCACTTCCTGCTCCTCATACGCCGATCGTTCCGGTGCCGCCATTTAAAGACGCCAGTGGGATGAACCCCTACGCGGACTTTGTGATGCAGATGGATCACCACATGGGGCAACTGCTCGATGCGGTTGCGAAAGCGGGCATCGATGAAAACACGTTGGTGATCTTCACCAGTGACAACGGTTGCTCACCGGAAGCCAACTTTGGTGAACTTGCGAAACATGGCCATGACCCGAGCGGAAAGTATCGCGGGCACAAAGCGGATCTCTATGAAGGTGGCCACCGCGTGCCGTTCATCGTGCGATGGCCGGGAAAGGTCGTGGCGGGCAAAACCACCAACGCGGTCGCGTGTCTGACCGACGTGTACACGACGCTGCAGTCGATCACCAACCAGCCGCGTGAAGCGACGGGCGGAGAAGATGGTTTTGATTTGACCGGCGTGTTTAGTGGGGATGATTCATCGGATCGCGAAGCTTTGGTTAGCCATAGCATTGGCGGTTTTTTCGCGATTCGTCGTGGCAAGTGGAAGCTGTGCTTGTCGCACGGCAGCGGCGGCTGGAGCAACCCTCGGGAACCGAAGGCAAAGCTGCAAGGACTTCCGCCGATGCAGTTATTTGACCTGGAGGCGGATCCCGCCGAGAAGAACAACGTCGCAAAGGAGAATCCAGAAGTCGTGGATTCGTTGCTGGTGTTGCTCAACGAGTACGTCGAAACCGGACGCAGCACCGAGGGGCCAAAGGTTGCCAATGATCGCGAGGTCACTTTCTTGCCCGAAGGCGTTTCGCTGCCGAGTCCTTGAGTGAGAGACTGAAAGTGGCTGAATCGTTGGCCGCCCGCCATGGGTGATGGCGGTTGCTGGACGCCAAGTGGCGGGGAATAGTCAATTTCTCCGTTCCGTGGGGTGACTCAAGGTTGCCCCGCGACAAAGCGGAGGGACCCAGCTAAAATCGATGCGGTATGAATTTGGGGGGACGTGTCTTTGAACCGTCCCCCTTTTTTTTGTCAAACGACATTGCGAATTGCCGCGAAAGCATCGATGAATCGAACCGATGACCCGATCACAGATCCACTGAGACTGAAGGCCTTGCGAAGTCTGTCGTTGGTGGACAGTCCTGCCGAAGAATCGTTCGATCGGATCACTCGGTTGGCGGCCCGTTTGCTGAAATGCCCCGCCTCGGTGGTCACCCTGATCGAGGAAGATCGGCAGTTTTTCAAGAGCTGTGTTGGGTTGCCGGAGCCACTTGCGACGCTGCGAGGATCGCCGCTGAGCCACTCGTTCTGCAAGTTGACGGTGCGTGCGGGCGAGCGTTTCCTGATCGAAGACGCTCGCGTGGACCCTCGAGTCGTTTCGCATCCGGCGATCGAAGAGTACGGGATCGTTTCTTACGCCGGCTTTCCCATCCGAACACGATCAGGGGAAGTGCTCGGCACACTTTGCGTGGTCGATATCGTTCCGCGTGAATGGACCGAAGACGAACTCGAAACCTTGCGTGAGCTTTCGGCGTCGGTCGAGTCAGAAATCGAATTGATCGCGGCGGCGGAGCGAGAACGTGATCACGCTCGCATGTTCCAAACGATGATCCAAGCATCGCCGCTGTCGGTCATTGTCATTGATACCGATGGACGCGTGGAGCTTTGGAATGAAGCTTCCGAAGCCATCTTTGGTTGGACCAGCGCCGAAGTGCTCGGTTATCCCCTGCCGATCATCCCCGAGCACAAGCTCAACGAGTGCCAGCGGATTTGCGACGCGGTGGGCGACGGTAGTGTGTTCCGATGCGTGGACACTTATCGTGCCAAGGGTGAGGATGCCAATGGCGAAAAGCGGACCGTGCATGGCAACGTTTCCGCCGTTTCGTTGCATCGATACGACGGGCATTCGGATCGGATTTTGTTGATCATTGATGATGTCTCTCAGTCGCACGCGGACACACTCGAACGCGAACGGCTGTTTCGCGAATTGCAGAAAGAGAAGGCGTTGCTCAGTGAGATGGACGAGCGCAAGAATCGCTTCCTCGCTTTGTTGGCGCACGAACTGCGCAATCCGTTGACGCCGATCGGCAACGCCGTCGATCTGCTGCGTTTCGCGGCGAAGGATCCGAGCCAGGTCAACGAGATCAGCACAGTTTTGGAAAGCCAAGTCCGCCAGTTGGTGCGATTGATCGATGACTTGATGGACGTTTCGAGGATCACGCGCGGGCGAATTGATTTGCAACGCGAGACGGTGTCGATTCACGATGTCGTTGCCAATTCTTGCCGAGCGGTGGAATCGTTGTGCAACGAGATGGGACATGAACTGATCCGGCGAACGGATCCGCAGCAACCTCTCCACGTGCATGGCGACTACGTACGTTTGACTCAGGTTGTGACCAATTTGCTAAACAACGCGTGCAAGTACACACCACCGAGCGGTCGCATTGAAATCTCATGCGGTCAGGTCGATGGCCAGGTGGAAATCGCGGTCAAGGACAACGGGGTTGGCATCCCACCGGAACACCGCAAGGGCATCTTTGAGATGTTCACTCAGGTGGATGAGACGTTGAAGGACAGTCGCGGCGGGCTGGGGATTGGACTGACGTTGGTCAAGCAGTTGGTTGAGCTGCACGGCGGAAAGGTTTTGTTGGTTGACAACGACGAAGCATCGACTGGGAGTGAGTTTCGAATTCAATTGCCGCGTTTGGATGCGAAACCGAACGACCGCAAAACGGTTGTCGAAGATGACGAGCCGAAGCAACGTTTTCGAGTGTTGGTGGTCGATGACGTCCCCGCGATCGCGAAAATGTTCACGATGCTGGTCGGTGCGATGGGGCACGAGGTGCATTCGGCCCCCAGTGCACCCGAGGGCATTGAGCTCGCCCGTGAGTTGCGACCTGACATTGTCTTTTCAGACATCTGCATGCCGGACATGGACGGTTACGAGCTCGCACGACAATTTCGCGGCTTGTCGGAATTGGATTCCAGCATGCTGATCGCGATGACCGGCAACGGGCAACCCGAAGACATTCGGATGGCCATGGAAGCGGGCTTTGATAGGCACGTCACGAAACCCGCTTCCATTCAACGCTTGCGAGAGATCTTTCAAGAGCTGGAAACGCGTCGTTTCAAAGTCTGATCGCCACGGCAATCGCTTGGATTGGCACCCGGCCCTCAGACGACCACGTCGCTCAGGCGGTCATCGAGTTTTCGGCGGTCGATTCAGCATCCAGGGTCTCGTCGTCCTGGATGTAGGTTTTGCCTCGGTAAATCAGTGCGACGAAGATGAACAGGCAAGCTGCTACCAACATCAGCCCAGCGAAGAACCAGTAGTAGGTAGCACCTGGGAGTTTCGACGTGCCATCGGGGTTGGAGATGATCGCGTTGACACCAGCGGCGATGAAGTTGCCCAGTGCGACGGACAGCAGGTAGAAGCTCATGATGATGCTCTTGATGCTGTTAGGAGCCTGCGTGTAGCTGAATTCCAAGCACGTGATCGACACCATCACTTCAGCTGCGGTCAGGATCGTGTAGGCCAAGACCTGCCAAGCGATCGAAGGTGTGCCGCCATCTTGAATGTTCTGTTCGATCAGCGCGATGATTGCGAAGGAAGACACGGTCAGGAACATGCCCAGGGAGATCTTCCGCAAGGGTGTCAGCGGGAACACCCGGTCAATCGCCGGGTACAGCACGTAGCTGAACAGCGGCACGAAGATGAGGATCAGGAATGGGTTCGCCGCTTGGATTTGGCTGGACAGCAATTCAAAACCAAAGACATTTCGGTTCATGCTTTCGGCTTGGATCACCCATGAGGTGGCGGTTTGGTCAAACAGGCTCCAGAAAACAGCGACCAACAGATAGATGGGGATCAGGTTCAGGAGCGCGAGTCCGCCGATTCCAGTGAAGGCATCTTTGAAGACGCCTGGTCCGCGGGCGGGGATGTGGATGAACTTTTTCCGCCCCATCCAAAACAGCAGCGTCGCGATTGCCATCAGCACGCCGGGGACACCGAATGCGATCTGCGATCCATATCGGTCGAGCAGCCATGGCGTGAGCAGGGTGGAGAAGAAAGATCCTAGGTTGATGGCAACGTAGAACCATCCAAAGACCTTCGCGAGCAGATGCGAATTCTTGGTTCCGAACTGGTCGCCAACGTGGGCGGAGACACACGGTTTAATCGCACCCGTGCCAAGGGCGATCAGTCCCAACCCGATGGCCAGGCCAAATCGGGTTTCGTTCATCGCGAGAGCCAAGTGACCGAGGCAGTACAGAACAGACAGGTACAAGATGGTTCGGTACTTGCCGAGCAACCAGTCGGCCAAGAAGGCACCAAGCAGCGGCGTGAAGTAGGCCGCCATGATGAAGGTGTGCCCCCAGAACTTGGCGTCCTCGTCGCTCATCGGATCCAGTTCACCACTGGCGTTGAGCAGGTAGGTGGTCATGAAGACCGTGAGGATCGACCGCATCCCGTAGAAGCTGAATCGCTCGGCGGCTTCGTTGCCGATGATGTAGGGGATGCCAGCGGGCATGCCCGTGGTGGCTTCGGGCTGTTCTCGATATTTGGGGGTGTTCGGTTGATCGGGAGTGGTTGTATCGGGTGTCGACATCAAGCAGGTTCCGTTGGATTGGCACGGATGGGCGAACAGGCCCTGTGGACGTCAGCGAGGAAGGGGTGATGGAGCAGCTGACAGAGGCCAAATTAAGCCGCTCGACGCAGCCAAACCAGTCCCCGCGGCGATTAAATGGGCCGGGAAATCAACGTTTCAGACGAAGCGAGGTTTTGGGGCTCGATTGCACGCCAAGCGTCGCGACACGGTGGTCGGTAGCGCCCTCTGGTCCTCGACTCCCTCGATTGAGCCAGGGCATGAAAAAAGCCACGTTCTCCAACTTGGAGCTCAACGTGGCTTGTCTAATTTGTTTCACGAATGGTCGACGAACCAGAATGGTCGCCGGATTCGATCGGCTTAGCGTCGTTTCTTCTTGGCAACTTTCTTCTTGGTTGCCTTCTTTTTGGCGACCTTCTTCTTGGCTGCCTTTTTGACGGCTTTCTTCTTCACAGCCTTCTTCTTGGTTGCCTTGCGAGCGGTTTTCTTGACGCCCTTCTTTACAGCCTTCTTCTTGACGGCTTTCTTCTTGACTGCTTTGCGAGCGGTCTTCTTGGCTGCCTTCACGCTCTTTTTAGCAGCGCGTTTGACGGTCTTCTTGGTTGCTTTTTTCTTGGCCACGTTCTTCCTCCGCGAGAAAGGAACTGTTGCTGAGTCATTGTGACTTGCGAGCTGTGACATCGATTCAGTCAGCGCGATTGCGTCGACGTCTTCGTTGTCAAAGTTGATTGCAAGTCACCGGCCACGGCTCAACAACAATCAATGGTGATCGATTCCATCCGCTTCGATGATCCTCATCGACCTTGCAAACAAAAACGATCGTTAGTACGTGCGCGTAACTGTACGCGCTTCGCTGGATTCCGCAACATGTTTTCGTGAAAAAACCGCTTGCGTCGCCAACAAAATTTGCTACGGCAAACGCATTTTTTGCATGTTGTTTCACTTCGTTGGTGATGATGCGCATGTGATGTTGCCATCAACGATCAAGTCAACGTTGCAACGTTGGTTGCAAACAAGTGCGGTAACACTTGGCTTTTTCAATGTTTTTGCAGCAACACGTGTGCAACGTGTTGTTATCGCAACGCAAACAAACGTTCGGCGCGACTTGTTTGTACGACGTTGAAACATGCAACGAGCGCTCGTTTCAACGGCACAAAAAAAGTTTGAAAAAAACAACGCGTTGATTGCTCAAAACGGTCAATCAACGTCGTGTTGAAGACAAAAGTTGCACACGAAGCGACGCGTTGGAACGTTCAACACGCATGCGTCTGCGCGGTGCAACACGTGTTGCGAAGTGTGCTCGATGACACCTTCGCATGGTCACTCGATGCATCGATCGCTGCTCACTGCTTCGTTGATTGCATGTCACCAACCATGTCACCGACATCGAGATGATGGTGGTGAAGTGAAGCACGATGCAAGCGCGCGTCGCGCGAGCCACACAAGCAAGCGTGCTGGTAACGCAGCTAGTAACGCATCGGGCCTTGGAGCATTTGGTAGTTGCCCACCGCCAGCGACAAGAAAAGGATGCCCAGGAACATGTTTTGCGATGAAAAACCGTACGCGGTGCAAGCACCACCGACGATCATGCTGATCCACAGCCACGTGTCGGTTTGACCGCCGCCCATCATCACCAACGAACGCATGATTCGGCCTCCATCGAGTGGGAAGACGGGGATCAAATTCAACACCGCCCAAATCACGCTTGGCCACACGTAAAACGTGACCAATGCGAACAATCCGACGCTCTCGAAGTCGTTCCCTTCCAGGATGCCGGGGATGGAGTCCAACGGATACGGCATCAAAGCAAACGCAATGACGCGGTACCCCATCGCTTTGACAACCGCGATCATCACAGCGGCCGATGCTAACTGAGCGAGCGGGCCTGCAAATGCGATCCAAAGTTCTGCAGCGGGGCTGAGTCGAGGTGGTGCAAATGACGAAGCGAAACCACCGTAATTGTTGGTGGTTCGAGGCACCGCGAGACCGCCGAAATGGTACAAAACCACCGACGATTCGACGCCAAATTGACGAAACGCGAATGCATGTCCAAGTTCGTGAATCAGGATCGAAAAGAGCATGCAAAGTGCCCACAGCAGCAACAACGGGAGACGTCCCGGGCTGCCTTCCATCCTGTCGAAGAATTGCACCAGGCTCCAACCAAACACCGCCGCACCCAGCCAGAACGTCCAAGCGATTCGGATTGGAAATCCAAACAGCTCGAAGTTCACGTCGTATGGACTTTCGTCGGGTTGTTGAAGCAGCATCGGACTGGTGGGCAGGTGAGATGGGTGGAAGTGTGTTGAGCTCGATGAAACAACGCACGCGGAAGAGGTGTTCCCATCCGCGTGCGATGATTTCATTTGGTGAATCGGTTCAGGCAGTGTTCATCTTCGGATGAGGCCGCTGAACAACCAAGATCACTTCAAGTTTTCGAGCAAGAAGGACCAAAGGTCAGCGTACTCGTCAATCTTTTTGCTGGTCGGAGTGCCCGCACCGTGACCGGCACGTGTTTCAATCCGAATCAACGTTGGGTTGTCGCACGATTGAGCCGCTTGCAGCGCCGCGGCGAACTTGAAGCTGTGACCCGGAACGACTCGGTCGTCTCGATCCGCCGTGGTCACCATCGTGGCTGGGTAGCATGTCCCAGGTTTCAAATTGTGCAACGGGCTGTACGACAACAGGTTGTCGATTTGTGTTTCATCGTCGCTGCTTCCAAACTCACTGACCCAGGCCCAGCCGATCGTGAATTTGTGGTAACGCAGCATGTCCATCACACCGACCGCGGGCAAGCACGCGCCGAACAGGTCGGGGCGCTGTGTCATCACGGCACCAATCAGCAAACCACCGTTGCTGCCGCCACGCACGCCCAATCGTTCGCGACTGGTCAGCCCCATGTCGATCAAGTGTTCGGCGGCTGCGATGAAGTCATCAAAGACGTTTTGTTTCTTCAGTTGCATGCCGGCTTCGTGCCATTCGCGACCGTACTCACCACCACCACGCAGGTTGGCAACGGCGTACACGCCACCGGCGTCCAACCAACCGGCAATGCCGGGCGAGTACGAAGGCGTCAATGAGATGTTGAATCCACCGTAGGCGTACAGTAACGTCCGATTGCTGCCGTCCAGCGGTGCATCTTTGTGACGGGTGATCAGGATCGGCACTTTGGTGCCATCCTTGCTGGTGCAGAAGACTTGTTCGGTGGTGTATTGGCTGACGTCAAAGGCGACTTCCGGCATGATTGCCAGTTCGGATTCACCCGTGGCCACGTCAACGCGGTGGATGCTCGGTGGCGTGACGTAATTGGTGAACGAAAAGAACGTCTCCTTTGCGTCTTGTCGGCCTCCTAGACCGCCCACGGAGCCCTTGCCGGGCAATTCCAGCGGTCCGATCGGAGAACCATCGAGCGAGAACCGTTCGACTTGGTTCAGAGCATCGGCCAAGTAGTTGGCGAAGAAGACTTCGCTGAGCAACGAGACGTGCTCCAAAACGTGTTCGCTTTGCGGGATGACCTCTTCCCAGCCCGCTCGATCGGCAGGTTCATCGACGTTCTCGTCGGTTCGCTTGGCGTGCTCGGCCACATCCAAGCTGATCACGCGGCGACGTGGGGCCTCGTGGTCGGTCAGGAAGTACAGCGTCGATCCTTCCGATCCGACAAAGCTGTAGTCAGCGTCGAAGCCCATGATCAATCCGCGAACGGGAGCGTCTTCGATCGTTAGGTCTTGAATGAACACCTGCGTTTTCGGTTCGGTGCCCTTCCAGTTGGAAATCACCAGGTACCGCCCGTCATCAGTCACCGATGCACCAAAGCCCCACTTGGGATGGTCGGGACGTTTCATGACCAGTTTGTCTTCGGACTGGGGTGTGCCCAGTTGATGCAGGTACATCATTTGGTTGTCGTTGGTCCCGGTCAGCTCTTCGCCTTCGGCTGGTTCGGCATAACGCGAGTAGTAGAACCCGTCGCCATCGGGCGTCCACGCGATGCCGCTGAACTTCGACCACTGAATCAAATCATCGGTGTCCTTGCCGGTGGCCACTTCACGCACTCGCCAAGTTCGCCAATCGCTGCCACCATCGGCGATGGCATAGGCGAGGTACTTGCCGTCTTCGCTGGGCACCCAAGACGCGAGCGACATCGTTCCGTCTTCGCTCAGCTTGTTCGGATCCAGCAGCACTTCGCGGTTGGCTTCCCATTGCGAGGGTGGCACATCGACCGGGGTGCGATACAGAACGCTTTGGTTCTGCAGCCCATCGTTGAAGGTGTAGAAGTACGTGTCGCCTCGTTTGGCAGGCAAGCCGGTTCGCGAATAGTCCCACAACGCTTCCAACCGAGCTCGCATCGATTCGCGTTGCGGCAAAGACTGCAAGTAACTCTGCGTGACCTCGTTTTGTGCTTCGACCCAAGCGGCGGTTTCGTCGCTCTCAACGTCTTCCAGCCAACGATACGGATCCGCCACTTCGCGACCGTGATAATTGTCAACGACCTCGTCGCGGCGGGTGGCGGGATACTCTAGCTTCATGCGGGAACTCGAGGCGGTGGGGTCTTCCGCCGTGGCGGCGGTTTGGGAAAGGGAGCTGATGCAAAGGCCGGCAAGGAACGTCGCCAGGGTCTTTCGAAGGCGGACGTTGTGTCGGAAAATGGTCATGTTGTCATTCTCGTCGTGCTTCGTGGAATGCGGCGGTAGCAAAACAATTGCCGAAACGACTCAAGGCTTTTCGGCGGGCGGGGATGTTTCGTTGGATGGAACCAGCGGACTTGGTTCTGACGCGTTCTCGGTGGCTTCGTCTGCAGGCAACTCCACCAGTTGTCGACGTCGATCGATCTCGTCTTCGTCCAAACCGGATTGGCGAAGTTGTTCGAGCAAGAACTCTTCGGCCATTGCGATCGCGGACGGAGTGCGACTGATCCGAACTTTGATGCCACTGGAGTCGCCTGGTGCGGCTTGAACCGCCGACAGCAACGCTTCGAGTGCCAGTGCCTCACGTTGTTCCGGTTGATTCGCATCGGTAACGACGAGGTAGCTTTCTCCGTCGATCAAAACATCGACAATCTCAGGCGTCACGACCGGCAACGGAGTTTCGGTTTCTGAATTTGTCTCAGTTTCCTCGGAGGTGTCTTCTTCCGAAGCGACAATCGCATCAAGAATCGCGGACGAGCCATCGGGGTTGGTGGAAACGGAGGGTGATTCACCGCTTCGAAACCCCAGACCAAAGTCAAGAAACTGACTGGCGATCAACAAAGCGATTCCACCGCCAACAGCCAACGGGATTCGTTTACGCATCGTCTGGGTTTCCCTGAAGCGGGGTGAGGTTTTTGGGTTCGGTGGACGTTTCCGCGTTGTCCACATCGTTCGCTTGCTCGGGGGCCTGAGCCGCACCGAGAATCGTGTACTCGAAACGGCTGGTCGGCGTGTCCGCTCGCAATCGTTCCAGTGTAGCGGGCATGGCATCAATCAAAGGCTGGTAAACCCCGGCAACGCTTCGCGGTGCGTATGACACGAGCACCACGATCAGCCCCTTGGGCTGGGGCGATTGTTTGTACGCGGCGAACAATCGGTCGGCGATTTCCTGCGTGCGCTGGGCTTGTCGGCGACTTTCGAGCCGAAACGTTTCGGTGTATCCGGAAGCGTCGAAGACCACGTCGCCCGTTTCGCGAGCGTGGACGGTCCACACTTCGGCACGTTTGAGCAATTCATCGTGTCCGACCAAAAAACGGATCAGCGTGTTGGGATCGGCGGAAGCCAGTTGTCGTGAACGTTCGATCGCTCGAGCGATGACGTCTCCTGAGTCAGCACTGGATCGCAGGTTGGCTTGTTCAGAGGATTCGGCATCCAGATTCAGCCAACCACGAAGCATTTCCAATGCACGGCTGACATCTTGTGTGTTGGCTTGCTGCGTTGCCATTGCCATGTTGCGATCCGCGACCGCTTGATCACGCTCGGCCCGCCACATCGTTTGCTCATCCAGCAAGGCTTGGCGTTCTTGTTCGATCTCTTGCGTTTGTTCCTGCGACGTTTCCCGCATTTCCAAAAATTGAGCGAACACGATGATCAGCAGCAGATCCATCAACGGTGTCAATTGAAACCGAGTTCGTCGACGAAGGACGCCGGATGGGTTGGTCGAGGTTTCGTTGGGAAGAGACACCGGTTCGCTCACGTTGTCGCTTCCGTTACGGGAGTGGACGACATCGCGTTGGGATCGACTCGATCGGCTGGTCCCAATTCCCGTTTGGCTTTCGCTGCCGTTTCGCGAACGTGCAATCGGTTTTCTGAAAGCTTGGCAAACCCCGGTTCAAAAAAGCTGTTGATCAACATCAATGTGATCGCTGCAGCCAACCCCGCAAACGTCGACCAGATAGCATCGCCAAATCGTGTCACGATCACGCCAACGGAGGCTTGGTCATCCGAAGCGAGTGCGGCACCAATCGCGAGGATCGTTCCCAGGACACCGGCCAGCGGGTAAGCCTCGATCATCGTGCGGGCAACGTTCCATGCCGTTTCGAAACGAAGCGAGTGCAAGTAGTCGCGACGTTCATCGAGGATTCGCATCCGTTGGCTGAGCGCAACACGATGGGGCGAGCCCGAAGGTTCGACCAAGACATCGTGGATGTCCGCCAAGCAGGCTTCGATTTGGTCCGACGGATGAGCGTCGTAATCCATCCGGCTGCGGTTGGGCAACGAGTCCGTGAAACGCTGGAGCGTTTGCACGATCTTTTTGCGATCCCCCCTCGCCCACATCGCCAGCACAAAAAAGAACAGCAGGTGTGCCAGCGCGGCGACCACGATGGCAACGGTCGAGTAAGACGAAATCAGCTCTAGCATGGCCAGTTGTTGTAGCGATGAACGTGGGGGATCTTCGTAGCTGGACTCGCCAGAGTTCAGGAATCGCTGGTGGAAGACGACTTCAACCAGCGTACCTGATACGGGGCCATCGCGATGGGGGCATTTTGATCCAGCGATTCATCCGACAGAACATCGAGGTCAAATTGGCCGGGCAAATCAGCGGGATCGATCGAACGAGTTTCGCCGGACAGATTGGCCAGCACGCACAACGCGGGCTGGTCATCATGTTGTCGCACGAACCCAAGAAGCCCATCGGTTGGCAATTCCAGAACGGTCTGCGAAGCATTGGGATGAAACTGAGTCTGCTGCTTTCGCACTCGTAACAAATGGCGATAGCCATCGGCGACGAGTTGTTGCAATGATCCGGTTTCGGACAACGCCGCTTCCAGTTCAGCTCGCTCGTATTTGTGGCGATTGATGCGGCGCGGAATGCCCGAGGCTTCGACGCCGGCGATGTCGTTGGGCGATCCCACCAGCGAGTGGAAGTAAACCGCGGGAACACCAGCCATCGACAACATGATCGCTTGCGTGGCCAAGAACCGTTGGGCGTGCTCGGCCGCGGGGACTTTGGTTCGATCGGCGATGGCGTCCAGGTAAGTGATGTTCAATTCGTACGGGCTTTGCGAACCATCGGGTTTGGTTCGCATTCCAATTCGACCACCATGAGCCTTTGCAACATCGACGAGTGCATCGACTCGTTCCTGTGGCAAAATGCCCTCGGCGGGACGCACTCCGATGCCATCATGCGATGCGGTGAAGTTGAAGTACGTAACTTGATCGGTGGGCAGGTCGAGCGATCGCATCCAGCCTTGAAGCACGCCGGTGTCACCGCTGTGAATCGCATCGAGCAACAACGGCGGTAGGCTGAACTGGTAAACCATGTGGGCTTCATCGGTGCCATCGCCAAAGTACGAGATGTTCTCGGCGTGAGGCACGTTGGTTTCCGTCAGCACGATCGTTCCCGGTGCAGCAACATCCAGTACATGTCGCATCATCCGGACCGCGGCGTGCGTTTGCGGCAGGTGCAAGCACGACGTGCCGATCTCTTTCCACAGAAACGCGATCGCGTCGAGCCGAATGATGCGTGCACCTCGGCGAGCGTACTCGACCAACGTCTCCAGCATCGCCAGCATCACACGCGGGTTGGCGTAGTTCAGGTCAACTTGGTCGGCGCTGAACGTCGTCCACACATGACGCTTGCCCGATGCCGAGTCGAATTCCGTCAGCAGTGGCAAGCTTCGCGGTCGAACGACCTCCGAAAGATCTTCGGACGGATCGGCGGTGGTGTAGAAGTCTTTGTACTCGGGTTCGTCGTTCAAGAAACCTTGGAACCAACGATGTTGTTGCGACGAATGATTGAGCACGAGGTCGTACATCAAATCAAAGCGTTCGCCCAAACGCTTGATGTCGTCCCAGTCGCCTGATTCGGGATCGACGGCCAAGTAATCGGCGACTGAAAAACCATCGTCGCTGGTGGATGGACAAAAGGGCAGCAAGTGAACGCAGCGGATCAGTTCGTCGAGATTGTGATCCAGCAAGAATTGCCGCTGTGCGTCGAGCGGCGATTTCCCCGATTCGCGAATTTGATCGGCGTACGTGATCATCACGACATCGCGATGATCCCACAATTCATCGGGAGTTGAGGGGGGATCGGATTGGTCAAAGCATCGTTTCAAGCCGTCGGCGAGCACGTCCGGAACGTGCCCATACACATCGGTGATCCGTGACCGAGTGACGTCGTCGATGGTTGAGTTCACAAGTTGTCCTGTCCGGTGAAGTTGGTCACGAGGGCTCGCAGTTTGCGCCGCAGCACCCCGTAGGAAAAGAAAGCACGGCCGATTTCGTAGTTGAAATCAACCATCTCATCTCGGAACGCTTTGTCGCGGATGATCCGCTCCACCTTCGACACAACGTCCTTGGTCAGATAGCCATCCATTGAGATGACCTTCGCCCCTTTGGGCTCGATGTCGGCGACGTAAATCGAGTAACGATTCACCAACAACGGTTTGCGATAATAGAACGCTTCCAGCAAAGCGTTCCCGAACCCTTCGTAGATACTTGGGTACGTGATGAAGTCGGCTTGCGAGTAAGCATCGGCCAACGTGTAAATGCGATTGCCATCGGCGTCGAATGCCCGTTTGTCACCGACTTGATGATCACACAATCGCAAGTCGACGCCACTGCTTTCGGCCAAGTCCATCAGGACTTGGAGGTATTCGTTGCCTTCGTCACCGCTCGCGTGCGAGATCACCAATTTGCACTTGTCGTTTTTCAAAGCAGCGACCAACGCGATCGCGTGCTCGATGCCTTTGCGAGGCACAACGCGGGTTGGTTGCAAGAACAGAATGTCGTCTTCTTCTAAACCGATGTCTTTACGGAAGTGAGACGAATACTCGTCGGCTTGCGGTGGTTCGTTTTCGAAGTCCAACACGTTGGGCACCAAGATCGACGACACACCGCGGCGGTGCGACAAGTCTTCTTGTGCGAACGAGTTGATCGTCACGTTTTGAATTTGTGGCAACGCGGGCGGAAACGCCATCCACAGCATGTCGGTCACGGCCGAAACACTGAAGCGATCTCGTTCCCAATAAAAATCGTGATGGTGCGCAATCGTCGGAAAACCAGTCTCGGCGATGAAGTTTGTCAGCGCAACGCCGAGCGGCAAATTCATCGGAATGCACAATGCATTTTGGACGATCAAAAGATCCAAGTCGAAACGCCGAGTGAACTCGTACAGCGTTTTCTTCAGATAGTCCGCCAGCGTGTAGATCCGCTGGGTCACATCGGGCGTTCGAGTCCGCGTGCCAAAGGCGCGGCGGTTGATCCATTCGATGTCTGGATGGCCAAAGTAAGCGTGGGGAACGACCATTGACGTAGCTTTGTCACGGTCGCTCTGCCCCGAGTACCAATGGCTCACGTGGCCGTTGTCCCAGAGAACCTGAGCCCATTTCGCGCTCTCGAGCGACACCCCATCGGTTCCGGCGAAACGTGTTCCCACAAAGCCGATTTGGACGCCCATCGTTGATGCCACTCATGCGTGTGTCGTCTAGCTATTGAACGTCAAGTAAACGTTCGCTCACAGACACTCTACTATCTGTTCCCAGTGTGTCAGCACCATGTCAGGTAAACAATTTTGACAACGGGCGTCATCGGTGCGCAATCGCAGGCTGCGACCATCCCCGGCGAACAACGCCGTCCGCAGCCCAAACTCCTTTGCCGCCCAGACATCGTTGAGCATATCGTTGCCAACGTAGAGCACCTGATCGGGCGAAATTCCGAGTGAACCAAGATGACGCATCGCACGATCAAACAACAACGGACCCGGCTTGGCCGCTCGGTAGCGATAGGAAAAATGACACGCGTTGAGATCGAACACGGACGACAGATCGCCCGCAATCGTTCTTTCGGCCGAATCACTTGACCGGTCACGTTTCGCGTCCTGGGGACGGTTCGCCACCAATGCCCGAACGATCAGTGGAGTGTAAAACTGAGCGTTGCTGACGATCCCCAAACGACGCCCCTTTTCCTTCATCGTCATCAAGGCATCGTGAGCACCCGGCATCGGCCAAACCGGATTGGAACGCCCTTCGACGCCACAAATCCAATTCACCAAAATTTTTGAATTCGTCGCCAAATCCCAGCGTCCGTTGGCATCCAGCACCTGCCGCCAGATCTCCAGAATGTCGACTTCGGGCTTCGTGTTCGTCTCGGAACGAGCCGCTTCATTCGTTGCAACGATCAGATCTCGCAACTGGTTGGAAGTCGGGATTTTGCTCAGGTCATCGACTCCGGCGGCGATGGCGGCATCGCGAATCCATTGGTTGGCCGCGTCGTGTTTGGCGTCATCAGCGGTTCCAACGTCGCCGCTGCCGCTGATCACCAACGTTCCGTAGACGTCGAGCAAGATGACCTGAATCTCGCTTAGGTCCAGCGGTTTGGGCTGTGTCAGCGGGATGTGCGCCGGTTCGACCGAGATCGGAGTTGGCTGAAGCTGCGTGGAAGAAAAGAGAAGGTCCGTTAGTCCGGTGTCACGGTCGTTGGATGAGTTCACGGCGAAGGCGATTGTTTGGGTTCGAAGTGAGGCGAGTCAATCGTATCGCCCGCACCGCCGGAACGCTGCCCCGATGAATCGGAACCGTTCTGACCAAAACCTCGCTGACCAAATCCATCTTGCGTCGACGGACCATCGGATGAGCCGGATCCGCCACCGCCAAAGGTCCGCATTTGAAAACTTCCCGCGAAACGATGACGCAACCATCCGCCAATCAACGCGCGACCGGGAGGAGTCAAAAGCGTGAAGCCAAGTGCATCGGTCAGCAAACCCGGCGTCAGCAACAACGCGGCCGCGAACGCGATCATCAACCCATCCTGAATTTCGCGGCTGGGCATCTTGCCTTGCGACATCGCTGATTGGAACCGAAACCAAGTCGCCAAGCCTTCGCGGCGAGCCAGGAACGATCCGATGATCCCTGTGATGACGACGATCAACAACGTGGTCAGCCAGCTGGTCGCATCTGCCAAACGCAGAAGCAAAACCAGCTCGATGAAAGGGACGACGATCAGGAGTGCGAGAAGTCGAAAGAACATCAATTGGGGCTCAGACGAAGGAATGAATCCACTGCCAACTTGGCAAGAGAATCGGTTAAGATTCTGTACGATACGATGGCATTGCGATTCTCGTTCCGCAAACTGACATCTCCCGCCTCGAATCCCCCCGTCTCTCTCGCTTTTTGCATGCGTTTTATGAAATTTTTCGCGTATTCGCGGTCTCGTTCCGCCCACCAGGCCCAGTTGCTCCGGACCGAGCGGTCGGTTGCCTCCAAGGCCCAAATGGTAGCGACACGGGGCGTTCTGCTATTGAGTTTTGTCGCGTTTTCTTTGACGCTGGCCGGCTCGGATGTCTCGGCCATGGACCCGTCCAAGCTGCCTGCCAAAACTCGTTTGGCGTTGGTCGGCAATGGAACGGCGCAGCGGATGAGCCTGTACGGGCACTTGGAAACCATGCTGCATCTGCGAACCAGCAACAATCCGCTGGTCGTTCGCAACTTTGGTTGGCCGACCGATGAAGTTTCCAAGCAACAACGCCCCGGCAACTACACCGTCATCGACGATCCGTTCCAAGTCTTCGCACCGCAAGCGTTCTTGTGCTTCTTCGGCATGAACGAATCGTTCGCCGGAGACGACGCGGAACAAATCGCGAAATTCGAGGCGGACTACCACGCTTACTTGGATGGGTTGGCGAAGCAGTTTGCCGGAGATGGACGACCGGTCCAGTTCGCTTTGGTCACTCCAATTGCGTTTGAACCCAGCGGCAATCCATTGCAACCGGATGGTTCGCTCCACAACCGCTACTTGGCCGCCTACGCCGATGCGGTCAAACGAGTTGGCGAGCAACGTGAGTTGACGGTTGTCGACGTGTTCACGCCGACCGCTGAACTGTTTCAACAACAACCTGGCTGCCAGTTCACAACCAACGGCATGCATTTGAACGAAGCCGGTGACGAAGCCGTTTCATTGCTGATCGATGCGGCGTTGTTTGATGGTGCCGGACCCGCGGTCGGTGCGGAACGCTTTGAAGCGATGCGAGAAGTCGTCAACGACAAAGCTTGGTTGCACCAGCAAGACTACCGAATGCTGAACGGTTGGTACGTCTACGGTGGACGTCGCACGTGGGATACGGAAACCTTTCCAGGTGAGTTTCAAAAGATTCGCAAGATGGTCGCCGTTCGCGATCAACACTTGTGGGACATGTCCGCCGGTCGCGAAGTGCCGGACGAAGTGGACGATTCAAAGACCGGCGAGGTCTTCATTCCCGAAACCATGTTCGGTTCTCGTGATGATTCGTTCCGCGAAATGCGTGAGCCCAAGACGTTGGAGTATCCCACACCGGAACAATCCATCTCGCAGATGGAAATCCCCGACGGTTTCGAAGTCGAATGTTTCGCCAGCGAGAAAGACTTTCCCGAACTGGCCAACCCGACGCAAATTGCATTCGACCAACGCGGTCGGTTGTGGGTGTCGTGCATGGTCAACTACCCGCAGTGGTTGCCGGGCAGCAGCCGCCCCAGCGATCGATTGCTGATCTTTGAGGACACTGACGGCGACGGCAAAGCGGACGAGTGCAAACCGTTTTATGACAAGCTGATCTGTCCAACCGGATTCGAGTTTTACAAAGACGGCGTGTTGGTCATCGACGAACCGCACATTTTGTTTTTGCGAGACACCGATGGCGATGATGTCGCCGATGAAGTCACGCACATGCTGGACGGAATCGGAACCGACGACACTCACCATGCGATGGGCGCGTGGGAGTATTCCAATGGCGGGCGCCTGCACATGCAGGAAGGCATCGCGATGTCGACGACGGTCGAAACACCTTGGGGCCCCGTTCGCGAAGCGGGTGCATCGGGCAGCTACGTTTGGGACTTGGAAAGCCTGCGATTGACGCACTTCCGCACACCCGGGCAATACAACCCGTGGTGTTTGGTCTTTGATCAGTACGGCAACGGAATCATTGGTGACGGGACCAACGCCCAGCACCACTGGACGAACGCGTTGTCGGGCGGCGATGTCCGTTCGCGAAAAACGTTGGAGCCAATTTTCAACAACCACGGGATCCGCCCGGCGGCAGGCAACGAAATCCTGCACTCACGTCAGTTTCCAGAAGAGTTTCGCAATCGTTTGATCTATGCCTGTGTGATCAACATGCACGGGATGCCGGCGTTCGAAATTCGCGACCAAGATGATGAAGCGGGTTTGACCGGCGAGCGAACCGATGACTTGTTGGTCAGCACGGATATGTTCTTCCGTCCCGTTGATCCAAAGATCGGACCGGATGGAGCGTTGTGGTTTGGTGATTGGTGCAACGCCCTGATCGGTCACATGCAGTACTCGCAACGAGACCCAAACCGTGACCACGAACACGGCCGGATTTACCGTATGCGTCACAAAGAACGTACTTTGCTCGACGTTGTGACCCAGTCGGATTTGCCAACCATTGAGGTCATGGACCAGTTGGCGGCTTTCGAAACGCGGACCCGTTACCGTGCCCGTCGTGCTCTGCTCGGTCGTCCGGTGGAGGAAGTCATCGCGGCATCGAAGCAGTGGTTGCAAGACAATCCAACCCCGGAAGCTGCGCTGGAAATTCTTTGGGTACAAGAAGCATTCCACAACGTTGATTTGGCTCTCGCGAAAAAGGTTCTTGCGGAAGGGAGCTTCCAGCAACGCTCCGCCGCGACTCACATCGTCGGCAACGAATGGCGTTTTTTGTCCGGCAACGAACAAGCCAACTCGCCGGATCAAATTGAATTGTCGGTCGATCTTCCGTTCGTGCAGTTCCTTTTGGAAGCCGGCCGAGACGACCACGCTCGCGTGCGACTTGAATCGCTTCGAGCTGCCAGCCTGATGGATCATCCCGTTGGTGTTCGTGTGGCATTGGCCGGTATCGATCGACCCGCGGACAAGTGGATTCAATATGTGTTGGAACACACCATGTCGGCGTTGTCGAAGCATTGGGATGGCGACTCAGCCGAAATTCAGGAACTGATCGCATCGTTGCCAGCCAAGGCGGCCGAGTATTTGAAGGAATACAAAATCGCAACCGGGCCCGGCGCGGAAGTCTATCGTCCTTTGAAGATTCTGGCCGATGTCGATGCCAAGCAAGAGGACCAATTGGTCGCGTTGCAAAAAGTCGTCGCCGCATCTCGTGGGAATGCTGAAACAGGTGCGAAGGTGTTCGAACGTGTTTGCTCAGCTTGTCACTTGCACGGCAAACTTGGCAAAGCGTTCGGGCCGGAACTCACCAAGATTGGCGAACAAATGACGAAGGAACACATCATCCGTTCGATCGTTTGGCCCAACGAAGAAATCGCCAAGGGATACGAAACGGTCATGATTTTGACGTATGACGGTGAAGCCATCGGCGGCTTCATCCTGAAGGAAGACGAAGAAACGATCTCGTTGGGAATCGCCGACGGCAAAACCAAAGTGATCGACAAGGAAGAGATCGAGATTCGCAAACCGATGAAGGCCAGCAGCATGCCCGAGGGCCTGACCGAAACGGTTGCTCCGAGTGAGTTTTTGGATCTGTTGGCATTCTTGGGTGGTGAGTGGATCGCGACCAACCCGAACACCGATTACCCGCTTCGCAAAGATGGGGATCTGATCGAGGTGACTCGTGATTCAATGATCAGTGTGCCTGGCGATTGGCCTGCCGTTTGGAACCGCGAAGCGGAGCACTTGTTCAGCGGAGAAGGCGTGCGAAAAGATCGTTTCGCAGTTCACTCGAAACAGCCCGCAACCGATCCCGCGGTGATCCTTCGGTTGGCGAACCCGGCCGAATTGGTACGCGGAAAAATCACAAACCGTCGTGACGAGGAGTTCCACGACCGAGCCAAGGGATTGGCCGTTTGGACGTCCAACAACGGAAAGGATTGGACGCGGGTTTGGAAGAGCGACTCGCCGCAGGCCGAATGGAAGGTCGAACTTCCCGAAGGCACGGTCGCGAGCTACATCAAAATCGGCTTGGAAGGAACGGGCATCTTCCACATCGATCGCGCGGTCTTCTTCGGTCGTCCGGTGAAGGGGCGAGTGAACCAGCCGTCGACCTCGTGATCGTTTGGCAATGAAACGAAACAAGGCCCGCTTGAAATCAGTTCGATGATTTCAGGCGGGCCTTTTCGTTTTCGCCGTTGGTTCTTTCGCGGATCAGTCTTCTTTGGGAACACCGATTTCACGGACTCGCAAACCGAACTTGTCGCCAATCTTGACGGTTTCGCCGGTGGCGATTGGGTGTCCACCCGCACGCAGCGTCAGCGGCCGATCGCAGTGCACGTCAAAGGTCAGCATCGAACCGGGCACCAAGGCCAGGATCTTGCGAAGCGGCTCCTTTTTCTCCGCCAAGGTGACATTGACGGTGGTGCGGATCTTCAGAACCTTCTCCTTGTACATCGATGATGTCGGAGGACTGGGTTCGGTCGGCTTGTCTTCGGTTGCGTTCTCGCTCATTCTTCCTTGTATCCTGACACATCGTTTATCGACCGGAATCATCCATGAAATCAACCGTTTTATTCCTCTCTGGCGATTTGATTTTTGCCTCGCGAGTTCGTGCCGCCTGCGAATCGGCTGACAAAACGTTTTCGTTGGCCGGGCGATTGCCGGAAGAACCCAACGAAGACGTCGGATGGGTCATTGTTGACCTGTCGACTCGCAACGGAGTCGTCGCGGAGCTCATGCCGACAGTTTCACGGGTGTGTCCCGAGGCTCGCGTGGTCGCATATGGACCGCACGTGCAAGTCGCCCGATTGAAAGGTGCCCGAGAGGCGGGCGTGCCAACGGTGCTGACACGAGGCCAATTCGACGCCGGTTTGTCGTCGATGTTCAGTTAGGATACTTCCGGCGAGCACCACAGCCGCTGTCTCACCAAGTGCTTTTGACTCGGTTGAGTTGCAGCTTCTCCAATGCAACCTTTCCGCCTCGAGTGAAAAGATGAACGGACTCATCGTCGGGGGTGAAGGCAAACTGCTCGCTGTAGGAGAACACGCCCCCGGCCGAGAAGACTTCCAACGAGCTCCAGTCGACCAGCATGCGGATGGTGAGCTTGTTGTCGTCGTCCGGTTTGAGTGGCTTTCCTAGCAACAGTTGCTTCTCAATGTCGTAGACGATTTCTTTGTTGGCGATCTGGAAGACAATTTGACCGGCGTTGGTGTCGCTCAGATCAAACGTGGCGGTCAAGTCAAACGCCTCCGCGCGAACGTCCTTCAGCAGCCCACCTTTTTCATCCTGCGATGTGATCGTTTTGTTGGTCCAAGTCGTGGTGTCTTGGTAAATCGTCTTGATCGCTTGTATCGGTGTGCGGGTGACTTTCATCTTTCCTTCGTGCGTGACCAAGCCAATTTTCACTGGGAAGGTTGCGTTGCGTTCCCACGGGCTTTCGCCAATGCCGCCGTTCCAGTGATCGTTCCAAGCGATTTGAATCACATCGCCCGAGGGAAGGTTGGGCCGAAAGAAGGTTTGGCCGGCGTAGAAGTCCGGTCCAACATCCATGACCAGGGTTTCTTGTTCCGGTGTGAAGCGAACTCCGTCAAATTGGCCAACCAAGTAGGAACCGTTCGCGTCGTGAAGGACCCACTTCTTGTTGTCCGTGTTTCCACCAAGTGGCAATTCAAACATGTCCGGGCACTCGAACCCAAAGTCGATGTTGCTGAGCTGTTTCCACTCGACCAAATCATCCGACCCATAGAGCGTCGTTCCGTTCTCGTACAAAGCGAGGATCCACTTGTTGGTCGGTTCGTGGAAGAACACACACGGGTCGCGGGGATCGGCTCCTTTGGTTCGATTGGCAACCGGATTGCCGGAGTAGTCATGCCAGGTGGTTCCGCCATCGTTGCTCCATGCTATGCAGGTTCCCGCCTTGGTTCCGGTGTAGATCATCACCATGGCTTCTTTGGTTGACCCGGTGATCTTTTTGGCGGTCTCTCCGGAGATCACCACGCCACTTCCGGAGTAGACCTGTGCTCCGCTGACATTGCGTTCGGCTTCGGCGGGCAAGAACGATTCTTGCGGGATGAGTGCGACGCCTTCGTCTTCCCAGTGCAGCAGATCGGGGCTGGTCGCATAGCCACCGTGGCGAATCGCTTTGCCCCACTGATACAGCATGTGGTACTGGCCATCGGCGTAGATCAACGCGTTGATGTCGTTCATCCACTCCGATTTGGGGCTGAAGTGAAACTGATTGCGGTAGTCTTCTTGGTATTCGATTCCGGCGGGGTGAGGATCGTATTGTGACTGGACGAAGGAAGCCGGGAGCACACAAGCAAGAACCGTCGTGATGGCAGCCAAAAGGCGATGTGGGGTGTTCATAGATGGTGGGGGCAGATGGGGTGGGATGGGGAACTGCGTCAGTATAGCTGGCTGGCGGAGCCGTCTCTCGCGGGTACACTGCGGGCCCGCCCGGCGGATGCGAAGTTGCCCAGAGGTAGCCAATTCGCGGGTGCAGACGAACTCGTTCTTTCTCTCTCTGGTTGAATTTGATGACGCACGATGTTTACGCGGTTGGCAATGCTCTCGTTGACATTCAGACAATGGTTGCCGACGACTTGCTGTCGGAATTGAAGCTCGACAAAGGCATCATGACGCTGGTCGACGATGAAAAACAAGCGACCGTGCTGAGCCGATTTGACCTGCCGTCGCTGTCTCGCTGTGCGGGTGGTTCCGCCGCCAACACGATCGCTGCGGTCGCTGACTTTGGTGGCAAAGCCGCGTTCGTTGGCAAGATCGGTGACGACGAAACCGGGCAATTCTTCTTGAAAGACTTGCGGGCTCTCGGGGTCACCATCGACGTCGATCCGCAGCCTGAGACGCCAAGCGGAACGTGTGCCGTGTTGATCACCGAAGACGCTCAGCGAACCATGCTGACGAACTTGGCCGCGTCGACCGCGTTGTCCGAAGCAGACATCGACGAAGATGTGATCGCCGCCAGCAAGTACGTCTACATCGAAGGTTATTTGTTCACCGGCGAACAAACCAAAGCGGCCGCTTACAAGGCGATTGAGCTGGCAAAGAAGAACGATGTCAAAGTCGCCTTCACCGCCTCGGATCCATTCCTCGTCAACATGATGAAGGATGAGATGTGGGACCTGATTCGCGGCCCGGTCGATTTGTTCTTCTGCAACGAAGAAGAGGCCAAGAGCCTGACCGGTCTGGATGACCCCATCGCCTGTGCGAACAAGATTCACGAGTCGGCTGAGAACGTCGCGATGACGCTTGGCCCAAACGGTTCGATCCTGATGCACGGCGGCGAAGCGATTCCCGTCGAAGGCGTGAAGGTCAAAGCGATCGACACAACGGGCGCAGGTGACATGTACGCCGGCGGCATCTTGTACGGCATCACCAACGGTTTGGATTGGCGTCAGTCGGGCCACTTGGCTTCGCACGCCGCCGCTCGTGTGGTCGCTCAAATGGGCGCTCGACTGGCCACCCCATTCACCGCCGAAGAAGTCAAGCAGTTGACTGATTTGACCGTGTGAGCGGAAGCCTGCTCAATGACCAAAACGAAAACGCACCTGCGAGCGACTCGCAGGTGCGTTTTTTCGATGGGTCGTTTGACATCAGCTACTGAAGTTTCTTGACCGCAGCGACAACGTCGGTTGGCTCGGCCCGTTTCTTGTAGTCCGCATCCAGGAACGCGTAGGTGATCTTGCCGTCCGTGTTGATCACGTAGGTCGCAGCAAGAGGCAATTCCATCGCGTCATTGCCGTTGAACTTGGCGAGTTGCAGTTTGTCGCGGTAGATCGGGACAATGGATTCGGGCAAGTCGAACACGATACCGAATTTCTTCGCGAGCTCGTTGTTGCGGTCGTGCAAGACCAGCATATCGAGGTCGTTTGTTTCCGCTGTTTCTTTGGCCTTTTCAGGAAGCTCAGGCGTCAGGACGATCAGCTTGGCGCCGGCACCTTCGATCGCGGAGAGTTGTTTCTGCATGGCTCGCAATTGCAGGTTGCAATAGGGGCACCATCCGCCGCGGTACCACATCAAGATGACCGGGTTCTCGGACCACACTTCGCTGAGCGTGACTTCGTTTTCGTCCCAGCCCTTCAAGGTCGCGTCCGCGGCAGAATCGCCGACTTGCTTGGCGGACTCTTCAATGCCGCTGGCACGAACTTGGTCGACTCCACCTTGGAACGTCTTCAGGACTTCTGCCGGGTATCGCTTGGTCGCGTTTTCGGCAGTTTCTTTCAGTTGGGAGGACAGGCTTGTGTCGGAGGATTCGTCAGCGTGAGTTTGTGTGGACATGACCATCGCGGGGAGGAAGGCGGCGCAAAAGAAGAGGCTGAGTCGCATGAGTTCGCAACGTTGAACTGGAAAGGAAGAGAAGATTGGCAACAGTTTGGGAATGTCTGCTGCCAACGGCGATCCGCCAGAACCGATGTTGACCTTACCGCCCGGAATGATCGGGAATTGCTGCAGGCTTATTGCGAATCAGCGTTCGACTAGTTCAATTTTTGCGAACGCCAAGCGAAAGGTTTCTTCGGTCTCTTCGAATTGAATTTTCGCAGTCCGTTTGGGCCCTTTGCCTGTGAGGGCGATGATCGTTCCTTCGCCATATTCATTGTGGCGGACCGTGCTGCCTTCGCGGTAAGCACCCAGCGGCGTGACGCCAGATTGCAGCAGATCGCTGGCCGTCTTGAGTTCGGTTTGAATGGAAACCTTGGGCTTCTTTTTCTTTGGCGGCGGCACGTCGTCGTGATACAAATCCGGAATCGCGGATTGGTCCGTCATCGGTAGGATGCGTGGGCCATCGGCCACGTCAGTTTGACCAGCAGGGCCGGTGTCGGTGACCGCGGCGGGCTCTTGGACCAAATCCCATGAGTCCGGGTATTCGTCGTCGTAGGCATCGTCAAAGAAGTTGCGACTTCCTTTGACTTCGACGACCTGCATTTCATCGCGAGGCAATTCGCCCAAGAACATACTGGGAATCGCCGGTTGGTTTTCGCCACGGAAGCTTCGTAGTTTCGCGTAGCTGATCTGCAACCATTGTTCGGCTCGCGTGACACCCACGAAGAGAAGGCGACGTTCCTCTTCGAGTTGTGTCTCGTCTTCTTTGCTGCGGCGGTGAGGCAGCAGGTTGTCTTCGACCGCGATGATGAACACTCGCGGAAATTCCAAACCTTTGGCCGCGTGCAAAGTCATTAAGGTCACACGGTTGTTGGAATCTTCGAACGCGTCGGTGTCCGAGACCAATGCGACTTGTTCGAGGAACGCTTCGAGTGATCCGTCCTCGGGATGCATTTGGTCAAATTCGACGGCCGCGGAAATGAACTCGTCGACGTTGGCGATCGGGTTGTTGTCTTGTTGTTCTGGAGTGGTCCGCTCCAAGTACGCGACGAACTTGATTTCTTCGATCAAGTAGCGAAGCAGATCCTCCAGCGTCGCGGTCGCTTTGATGGACAACCGATCGTAAAGACAAATGAAAGACGTCACCAACGTTTTGGCACGTTTGGAAAGCGTGTCAATTTCATCGACACGGCGAGCGGCTTCCAGCATCGGGATGCGATGATCGTCGGCAAAGCGTTGGATTCGCTCGAGCGTCTTGGCACCGATGCCTCGAGTAGGCGTGTTGATCACACGTTGGAACGCCACATCGTGGCGAGGGTTGTTGATCAAGTGCAAATACGCCAGCAGATCCTTGATCTCTTTGCGTTGATAGAACTCCAGCCCGTTGACGATTTGATACGGGATGCCGCGATTGCGGAGGGCGTGTTCGATCGATCGCGTCAGCGCGTTCATCCGGCACATGATCGCGAAATCTCGCGGTTCGGCATTGCCCGCGATCATTTGGTTGGCGATCTCATCGGCGATGCCATCGGCTTCTTTGTAACCGTCCTCGTACTGACGCAGCGTGACCGCTTCGCCGGTCGGGTTATCGGTGAACAGATTCTTCTGTTTGCGACGGCGGTTGTGCCGAATCAGTTGATCGGCGACGCGAAGGATTTCTGGCGTGCTGCGGTAGTTTTGTTCCAGCCGAACGGTTTTGACCGTCGGGTAATCCTTTTCGAAATCCAGAATGTTGTTGAGGTCGGCGCCACGCCATCCGTAGACCGATTGATCGGGGTCACCCGTCACGGCGAGGTTGGGATGGTCGACCGAAAGCGCTCGCACGATGGCGTACTGAGCCAAGTTTGTGTCTTGGTACTCGTCGACCATGATGTACTTGAGCTTCTCGTCCAAGTTCGATCGCACCTCGGGGTTTTCCCGCAGCAACCGAGCGAAGTGGAAGAGCAAATCATCAAAGTCGACCGCGTTGGCGGTCAGCAATTGTTGTTGATAAACCGGGTAGACCTTCGCTGCGACGGTGTCGCCAGCGCGGCCGGTTTGTTGAGCCATGATCTCGGGAGTGATCAGCCGGTTCTTAGCATTGGAGATCGCCGATGCGATTTGCTCGGGCGAGGTGTGGCTGGTCGATACACCAGCGGCCGCGACCGCACGCTTCATCGCGGATTTTGAGTCGGACGAATCGTAGATCGAGTAGTTCTCGGCCAAGCCGACCATCGGTGCGTAACGCCGAAGCTGTTGTGCGCAGAACCGGTGGAACGTGCCCATCCAAACTGGTTGGTTGGGGGCGAGCAGATTGACTCGCGACCGCATTTCGTCCGCGGCTTTGTTGGTGAACGTGAGGGCCGCGATTTGCCACGGGCGTATCCCGCTTTGCAGCATGTACGCGATCCGGTGGGTGACGACGCGTGTCTTACCGCTACCGGGGCCGGCGATAATCAGCAGAGGTCCGTCGATGTGCTGGACCGCTTCGGCTTGTGCCGCGGTCAGATCTTTTGTGATGGCATCCATGACGCAAGATTAGCGTTCCCAAGGAAACTGGGCAACGCAAACAGGGGACCGACCCGATGGCCGATCCCCTGTGCGAGATTTTCAGAGAGTGATTGTTTGGCGATTGACCGCCAAGCCGCTCACCACATGTATTCCAAACCAGCGGCGAAACCGTTCAGGGTCAGCGACGTTTCCGAGGTGCTTGGTGCTGAGACACCGGCCCCGTTGGTTGCGAAATCGTCGATGAAGCTATTGTCCAGTGGAGCCGCGTAGACGTCATCAATGGTCAACAAGTGGTAAGAACCACGCAGCGACAACGAGTGCGAGAAGCGGTAGATACCCGTTGCTTGGAAATCCAAGATGAAGGCACCATCTTGTCCGCCCGTTTCAAACGTGTTCAAAGCACCGGGTGTGATTCCGATCGACGACGTTTGACCGAAGTCGTTTTGAACCCAAGCCCCTTTGACTTCGGCACCCAGTTGAATTCCGGGACGAGCGTTCCACCACAGGTCGACGCCGGCCTGAGGACCGAAGTATCGGTTCTCAAGGTCGAAGCTTTGCTGGAAGTCAGCAATGGTGCTGGAGTTTTGCGAGCCATTGAAAGCATATTGGTTGTCGAAAACCACGTGTCGGAGGCCTAGCAACCAAGAGCCTTGGAAGCGTCCGTACGGTCCAACGGTGCGACGACGGTAGTTGATTTCGTAGCTGTCGAATTCCGCTTCGTAACTAATCGATTGGAAGTTTGACAGGTTGGCGTATCCGCCTCCCGGCGTGGTACCGTAACCGGAATAGATCGAAGTCAAGTTCCCGCCTGGGTCAGAAGCCGAGGCGGAGCCGCCCCATTCTTGGCCGCCCATGAAGGTGAACTCGACATTTGAGCCAGCACCGAAGATCAGTGCGAACGAGATGCGAGCACCGGCTTCCAGGTCATCGTCGCCCAAGTCATCTTGAGTCAGGACTGGGTTGTCGGCGACGTTCGGTGTGCCAGTGGTTCCGCCGTTGGTCAATACTTGACCGTCAGCAAACCCATCGAGCTCCTGCGTCAGGAACAACCCTTCGACCGATACGTCGTACCAGCGTTGGGCTGATTTACCAGCTTCGGAGTAGGGTCGCAGGGCTTCGGCTAGACCGGCCAAGCCACCACCAATGTGTGCAGCCAGGATGCCGAAGTCGGTGCTGCCGGGGCCGCACTCGTTGAGGCTTCCAAGCAATCCGCCTTGGCCGAGCGAGCCGTTGGTCAGGCACGAGCCCAATCCACCGCAGGCACCGCATCCGCCACCGCCGCATGATCCGCAGCAATCGCCCATCACAGCGGGCAAAAGGCCGCGGAAGTTGCTGCCGCATTGGCCACTGGTGCAACCCGAGTCGCCGCATCCGCAGCTCATCGTGTCGCATCCGCCAGCGTATCCGCCGCCGAGGAAACCACCGCTCTGATAGCCAACCGGCATGACGCCAGCAGGTGCATAGGCGGCTTGTGGGTAACCGGCCGGAGCGTAGCCAGCCGAGCCGTATCCACCAGGCATCATCAGCGGAGCCGATGGCAAGGTGGTGGCGATTGATTGTGCACCTGGCATGGAGCCTGGTGGCATCGACATGGCTGGCATGCCGTCGACCATCCCTGCTGGTTGAACGCCGGGCGGTAGCATGAAGCCACTCGCCTCGTAGTCCATTTCATCACCCGCGGTGGGTGGTGCTGCAGCGACTGGCGTGGCAACTGCGGCGGCGATCAAGCCACCACAGACCAAGTCACGAAGCTTTCGTAATTTAACCGTCACGCTTTCGCTGAATGATTCCGTCATCCCATTGTCCTCAAGGGTCACACGCAGTCCGGTTCTTTGGTTGGGTCCGGGTTTGATTTGGGGATCGGGGGTCTGGGCCATCATGGGTTGCTCGTTTCTTTGCCTGGCAATTCGTCGCATTGCAATCGTCTCCGCGGTCACAAAGACCCCAAAATCCCCCCGGGGGTCCCGCTCACGCGAGGACGCCCAGCCATAAAATGTCCTGTGGCTGTTGAGTTGCTGAATGCTCCAAAGGATTTCGCATCCAACGACCCCGCCGTTGTGGACCGTTCCGCCGTGGACCGAGGTTGAAAGCGTTTCCGGGGAAGACTGCCGCCAAATTGGGGGCAACACCGCGGAAAAGGAGTTCAATCTCGAACGAAGAAACCGTTCCAGGCGGAGTTATCGGCACAACTTCCAGCAAACATTCGGTAATTCCGGAACAATCGGACCAACCCGAGTGATTGACACAACGATTCCAGGTGGACTGGAACACGAATTGCCCCTATAGAGCCCTGGATTCGCTCCCTGCCAAAGAGGCAGGATGTGAATTCAACGCGAAGATGACTTTGACAAATCAGGCGAAACCGCGATAATACGCACGTGGTGCAGGTTTCTCTTGATGCCTTTTAAGGGCGTTTGAAGTTGCCTTGGCGGTTGCCCTCATCATCACTCGTCTCTGTGAATGTGATTTTGTTTTGGCGGTTCAATCCGTGGCACAACGCATTTCTAATTAGACTGAGTGCTACTCATACTCTTTTGTGATCGATCCCCCATGAACTTTTCAACTTCCGCAGCGGTCGCTGATTCGAAGGTGGATTCGGGAAACGTTTTCACCAGCGAATCCATCGCTGATCAAACCGACGAGCAACTGGTTGCGAAATATCGCACCAGCGGACGTCGTGATATTTACGAAGCCCTGATGCGTCGATATGAACGCGAGATTTACGCGTATCTGCGTCGCTACATCGGCAACGCCGAAATGGCGGAAGATGCCTTTCAGGGCACCTTTTTGCAGGTTCACCTGAAGTGCAACCAGTTTGATCTGACGCGTCGTTTTCGACCTTGGCTGTATGCGATTGCTACCAACCAAGCGATCGACGTGCAGCGTCGTAACAAACGCCACCGTATGGTCAGTTTGGACCGCCCCGCAAACGGTCAAGAAGATGATCGTGGAGGCAGTTGGTCCGAAAAGCTCGAAGGGGCGATCACGGATCCATTGGCAGCTGCTTCGAAAGAAGAAAACGGACGCTGGGTGCATCACGCCGTCGAATCGCTGGGCGAGCCAATGCAGCAAGTGGTCGAATTGGTTTACTACCAAGGCCTGAAATACCGCGAGGCAGCCGAGATTCTGGGGATTCCCGTTGGGACCGTCAAAAGTCGTTTGCACGCCGCAGTCAATCGTTTGAGCGGTTTGTGGGACGATAGCCACGACGGCGAACGCGACGCGGAAGAACAACCAGGCGTCTAATCGCGAAACCTCATTTTCGCGGCCGTTTGGTTGCGAACTGGACACGAGCGGCACTTCGGGGCCGCTTTTTTTCTGCGCCGAGTTGGGGTTCGAGTGAACCATGGGAAGCATCCGTTCGTCTGATTGATTGGGTTTGACTCGGTCGTGAGGCGATAGAATGTTCTTCACAAAAGTAGAGCACGAACCTGTTCGCACCTGACCTACCCGAACACTCGCTCCACCGCGGGCGTAATCATTTCTAAACCGATCCGAAACGTGTCTCGTCGAAATCTGCTGGGCGTTGTGCTCGGTCTTTCGCACGAAACTGCGCTTAAGGGCATGAGCCCCGGGTTTTACGACGCAAGCCGCGGCCGATGCCGTTCGAGTTGAGCTTTTTGGATTGGTTCGAAGCCTGCCTTCATTTCTCGCGTTTCTTTTTCCGCTTACGCAACGTCCTTTGTGATGCAAGAAGATCTTCTTGGATATCTGCTAGGCGCGCTTGAAGCGGACGAAATGCAACGGGTCGAAAAACTCTTGCGGGAAAGTCCTGAGGCCAGAGAAATGCTGGCCGACCTGGAACGCAAACTTGGGCCTCTTCATGACGATTGTGAAATCGTCGAACCGCCGCCCACTGACCTGGTTGCTCGAACGCTCGACGCTCTGCCGCCACTTCCGCCGATGCCCGGCGCCGAACCCGATCAATCGACGACACCCGCCGAATCCAAAGTGTCCGCGCCGGTGACACCGAAATTGTCTCCGGTTTTGGAGAGTTCTGATTCGCTCGCGTGGACATGGCGAGATTGGGTGGGCTCGGTCACCGCCGCTTGCATCATGTTGGCGATCGCATTGCCGTCGATGGTGGAAGGTCGCTTCATGGCTCGCAAGCAAGCTTGCCAGGACAATCTACGTCAACTGGGCACGGCAATGACCCAGTACGTCACTCGCAATGCGGAAGCGCGTCTGCCTTCGGTCGAGTCGACCGGCTACCAGGCATTTGCCGGTGTCTATGCACCACGGTTGCATTCGGCCGGTTTGATGATGGATTCACGCTCCACACTTTGCCCTTCGATTCGTTCCACCGATTTTTGGTCCGCTGGCGGACTGCACCCAGAAGATGGCAACTTCGTATCCGAAGGTACCGCGGAAGAAGTGCACACCATGGTCACGCTTCGGATGCTCGACGAAGCCGCTCGTGATTTGAATCATTTCGCCGTGGCTGGTGCGACGACCGTCGAAGAGCAAGCAGCATGGCAGCGAGCGATCGCTCGTTTGCAATGGCTGCAACAAACCGCTGGTGGTCACTACGCCTACACACTCGGTGTTCGTGACGGCGAAGAGTTTGCATCCCCGCGGTTTCAAGGGCGTTCATCGTTTGCTGTGATGAGTGATGCCGCTGTGATGAAAGTCGTGGACCGTGTCGTCGACGAGGAAGGCTGGGCTCGTGCCGCTTCGCCGTCGCAGGATGGACTGATCAGTCACGGTGGCCGCGGCATCAATGTCCTCTACGAAGACGGCCGCGTTCGCTTCATCCCGGGAGAGTCCTTGAACCAATTGATGGACCATCCATTGGTCAATCATGACGGTCGCCCGGAAGCAGGCGTGAACATCGACGACGCCTCGCTCGCACCCAGTTGGCAAGCACCCTTCTTCCACACCCGCCAACGCTAGCCGCGATGTGCGGCCGGTGTCCTTTGGATGATCGTGGGCAACTTGTAGGTCCGGTTCCACCGGACGGCCTCTACGCCGTTGGCACATGGCGATCTTGCAACGAAATCAACGGCCGGTGGGAACCGTCCCTACGTTGACTCGTTGGCCAGTTCTGCTTGCCGCAACGCTTCGACCAACTCGGTGATCTGTTCGAGATTCAGTTCTTCGGCACGTGCCGTTTCGCCATGTCCCAAGTGGCCGAGGATTTCATCAACGGCAGGTTTGTCGAGACGGCCTTTCATCGCGCTGATCACGACACTGCGCAAAAATTTGCGTCGGTGAAAGAACAGAGCTCGAACAGTTTGGTGGAAGTACTTCAAGTCCGGAATCGCGTTGCGACGCTCGTGATCGACGTCGAGACGCACGATCGCGGAGTCGACTTTGGGACGCGGCCAGAACACAGTGGGTGGAAGGATGCGAACGATTTCGGCGCGGCAGGTGGCTTGAATCCAAATGCTCAGTGCGCCGTAGTCCTTCGAACCAGGGCCAGCGACCATGCGCTCGCCGAGTTCCTTTTGAATCGTGACGACAATGCGGTCTGGCGGCGGGTCTTGGTGCAGCAGGTTGCTGACGATCGGTGTCGCGACGTTGTAGGGCAAGTTCGCGACCAACATGAATTTGCTGTCGTCAGGCAATCGCGACTTGGCATCGCGAATCGATTCCATGATGTCATCGCGAAACGTGCTTTTGTTCTTGAGCGCGTCGCCTTGAATCATCTTCACGTGTGGGAACGGAGCGAGTTCCTCGGACGCGAGCTGATAGAGATTCTGATCGATCTCAACGGTCAGGATCGCGCCGGCTTGAGCCGCCATGATCGAGGTCAGCGAGCCAACTCCGGTGCCGATTTCTAGAACGATGTCGCTTGGACCGATTTCGGCCGAGCGAGCAATCAGCTCGACCAAGTTCAAGTCGATCAAAAAGTTCTGACCGTACTTAGACACCGGGCGCAGTCCGGCGGCCGTCAAGCGTTTGGACAGGTACGTCGCGGTTTGCCGTGAGCCGCGAGAAGCGTTGTTCGAACGCGCTGGAGGTTGAGGCGGTGCGACGGGAGGAGTGGGATCGATTTCGTCACTCATGATTGCGGACTCCAAGGTGTGTTTGGGGATGAGGCGGCGGTGTCCGCGCTGGTTTGGTCGTTGGCTTTTCCGAATTGCAAAGTTCGTTGCACGTACTTGGCCAACAAGTCAGTTTCTAAATTGATGCGGTCGCCCACTTTGCGGCCGCCCAGTGTGGTGGCATCGAGTGTGTGAGGGATCAACGCGACGGTGAAATAATCTTCGCCAGCATCGACGACCGTCAGGCTGATGCCGTCCACCGCGATGCTTCCTTTGCCAACGATCTGTCGTGGGTAGGGAGCGGGAACCGAGAATTTCAAATTCGCCCATGGTGGGTCGTCGACTCGTTCGATCAATTGGCCGACGCAGTCGACGTGGCCGGTGACGTAGTGACCGCCCATTCGGTCTCCGACCGCAAGCGACCGTTCCAGGTTGACGGTGGACTCGGCCGTGAGTTCGCCGAGATTGGTTCGGCTGAGCGTTTCTTCGCCGGCCTCGAAGGCCAACTCGTCGCCGTCAATTTCGACAACGGTCAGGCAGCAACCGTTGATCGCGATGCTGTCGCCCAGCTTCACGTCGCGAGTCGGATCTGCATCCCGGAAGGAGGGGGCGGCGATCACCAGACGTCTGCCGGGCGGTTGTTCCACGACGGCAGAAAGTTGGCCAACGGATTCGACAAGACCGGTGAACATGACAGCGAAATGGGAAGATGGAGGCAGATGGCGGGAAAGACGGCTCAAAACCGAGGGAAAACGCAGGGAATCGGTGCCGGGTGGTCAGTTTCCGGGGCATTGGACAGAATACCGCCCGATCGGACAACGTCCGCCTTTTCCAAATCAAATTTTGCGGCCCTCTATTGAGCCGAATTTCGTTCCCCCTCAATCTCATAGTGAACCCATGACACTGATCGAATCGATTCACGCTCGGCAAATCTTGGACAGCCGCGGCAACCCAACTGTCGAGTGCGAAGTCACGTTGATGGACGGTGCCGCCGGTCGCGCCGCCGTGCCCAGCGGAGCCAGCACCGGGATGCACGAAGCCTGGGAATTGCGAGACGGCGACAAGTCCGTCTTCATGGGCAAAGGCGTCACGACCGCTGTCAAAAACGTCAACACGAAAATCGCCGATGCCTTGGAAGGCATGGACGCAACCGATCAAGCTGCGGTTGACCAAGCGATGATTGAATTGGATGGCACGCCCAACAAAAAAGAACTCGGTGCCAACGCGATCCTCGGCGTTTCGCTTGCCGTCGCTCACGCGGCTGCCGCTTCGACCAACCAGCCTTTGTTCCGCTACCTCGGTGGTGCTGGCGCTCGCATGTTGCCCGCTCCGATGATGAACATCATCAACGGTGGTGAGCACGCCGACAACGGTGTCGACATCCAAGAGTTCATGGTCATGCCATTGGGCTTCGAACGCTTCAGCGATGCACTGCGCTGCGGAACCGAAATCTTCCACAACCTGAAAAAGGTTTTGTCGGAAAAGGGATACAGCACCGCGGTTGGCGACGAAGGCGGTTTCGCACCTGACCTGAAGAGCAATCAAGAAGCTCTCGATGTGATCATGACCGCGATCGACAAGGCGGGTTACAAAGCTGGCGAACAAGTCTGGATCGCATTGGACGCGGCTTCGACTGAGTTCTACGACAAGTCATCCGGCAAGTACTCGTTGGACAACAACCAAATGTCCGGCGATGAAATGGTCGATTTCTTGGCCGGTTGGTGCGACAAGTACCCGATCTGCAGCATCGAAGACGGCTGCGACGAAGACGACTGGGATACCTGGAAGAAACTGACCACCAAGATCGGTGACAAGGTTCAACTGGTCGGCGACGATTTGTTCGTCACCAACGTCGAACGTTTGCAACGCGGCATCGACGAAGGGATCGCCAACAGCATCCTGATCAAGGTCAACCAAATTGGAACGATGACCGAAACCATCGACGCGATTCAACTCGCTCATCGCAACGGTTACACCTCGATCAGCAGCCACCGCAGTGGTGAAACCGAAGATTCGACCATCGCTGACTTGGCCGTCGCCATGTCGACTGGCCAAATCAAGACTGGGTCGGCAAGTCGTAGTGACCGCATGGCCAAGTACAACCAATTGCTTCGCATCGAAGAATTGTTGGGCGACGCCGCTCAGTACGGCGGCCCATTGTTCGCCAAGCGAATCACCGGCTGATCGCCGATTTGACGATTGATCGATTTAGCAAGCGGAGTCCCAGTGGCTCCGCTTTTTTATTGGATCGGTCACAAACAGTTTTGAGGCTCGATGACCGTACGATGGACTTCCAAGTCCGTCGATGCCGAGTCGGTATCCGTTCGAACCGGTTGCGTCGTGGAAACCGGTGCTAACGCACTGCGGCTAATGTTTGAATGCCCTCGCATCTTTTCCTCTGAGCTCCAAACGCCGCTCAGGTCTTCACTCCCTTTCGCTGATTTCCGTCAGCCCAATCGCTTCATCGACGATCAATGTCGGGATTCCGCCACGGATGGGATACAGTCGATCGGCTGGAGAATTGACCAATCCGCCTTCGATTGGATCTGTCACGCCTTCGTCCAATTGATCACGCGCTGTGCCGTCGCTGATCGCCTGATTGACCCTCTGAATGAGGTATTCGTCCGCCAGTGTGAGCTGACCGCCGCTTGAGGGACAGCGCAAGATAGGCAAAATATCCGGGGTGATCATGGAGGGCTTCTCGGGGTTTCAAAAGTTTGACTGCAAGGGCGGTGAGCGTCCCACCGAATCCTAATCTCGGCAAACTACTTTTCTTGGGGCGGCCTTGCCATGCCCGATCCCACCTGCAGACGAAGGATTGTCATGCGGAATTCCAATCGGACGAACAAGTTCACTGTTGGTTTCTTGGTCGCGGGGGCATCGTTGTCCTTGACCACTGCGGTTTCCGCTCAGGACGGCGGCGATTTGCACGCCGACCCAGCGACCGGGATCGTGTACCGGAAACAAATTCGCCAGGTCCAGCGCCCGGTCAGCGAAGTCCAAATGAAGACTCGCGAGCAAACCGTTTACACGCCCAAAGCGGTCACCGAAACCAAACCCGTTGCTCGCACCTCCTACGTTCCCGTGACCACGATGATGCTGCGTCCGCATTTGGAAGGTCGTTGGAACCCATTCCGCCAACCGACGGTGGCTTACCGGCACGTTCCCGAAACCCGCTGGGAAGCTCGGTCAGAGGTCTACCACCAGACCGAAACTCGCGTGAAATGGGAACCCGAAACCAAGTTGGTGCAAGTTCCCGAGCGGACGCTGCGGATGCAGAACGATCAAGTCGTCCAGTACGAACCAGTCGGCCAATTGGCGACGCAAGCACAATCGCTGGCGTCGACATCCAACATCCGCCCAGAAATCGCATCGCGTCTGCGTCCGATCGACTCCAACGCACCGATCCAGCCCATCACCACGGGAGCGGACCAAGTCGCCGCAGCATCGCTGGCAACAAGAGAACGTCCACGTTCATCGCTGCAATCAGGAATGCGGGCCACCGAACTAGCCCCATCCAACCCAACCATCTACGGCCCACCGACCACGGGCACCGCAGTCGCCGGCCTGCCAGTCATCAGCGTCTGGCGGTGAGGGGGAAGTATGTAATTATGGCTGTATGAAATCAAAAACCAGGTCCCCGTGAAAAAAAGGGACGCCGATATTCCCTGCGACCTGCGGGCAATCAACAAGAAGCTAGTTTTCTAAATTTCCGCTCGCGAGCGCGAATTCCAGCGCCGCAAGCAAGTAGTCCCAGTACCGCAAGCGATGAGGGTTCCGGCACTGCGGTAGCGGAAAAGGTGATAAACTCAAGGCCAAATCCCGCACTGCCAGCGGCGTATTCGAAACTGAAAGTATCACCTGCACTTAGAGCCTGATCAAGATTGATAAGGCCCGACGTATCATTGGTGGCATCATCACTATTGAAAGTGGCGCCGGGTGACCCGTTTAGTGCGATTCTCACTGCATCCCCGCCTCCATTCGTAAATCGATCGAAGTCGACTGACTGAATTCTTAAGTCAGATAGTGGAACCGATGCATTGACGGTAAACACCATGCTCTCTATTCCATTTCCAGAATCAATCGCATCTGTCTCATCACCTGCACCTGCTGCGTTAATTCCGAAATCCAGTGATGACCCGCTGGTTCCGTTTCGGTTGAATGTTCCACTTCCACCTGCAACATTTGCTACCGCGTCGAGCGTTAGTGTGATTCCCGCATCTGATGCAGACGTAGAACCCGATGCGAGGCCATCAAGATCATTTCCATTTCCACTTGTTGAGATGAAATTGAACGTCACGATCGCAGCTTCCGCTGACGTGCCGAAAATCGGATAAAGCAAACACGTCGCGATCAAAATATTCGATATCTTCATTCTACTTGCTCTGCTAGCGACAAATAATTCCATCCAGAGTTTAGTAGTGAGACGCACTATGTGGGGCAGAATCACTCTGTGGAGTGAGAAATTTGCCAAAAACTAACAAAGCTGGTCGCCTCTCAGTGATCTCAAGCATAGTACTGCTACCCGGATTTCCCTCCGGTGGGAGATTGTTCGTAGGGTGCCAGCCACTTTATGACTTCATTGCACCTCCCTTGCATGGGGGGCGGGCAAGTGTTTGCATTAAGCTTCCAACTCCTTTCGGTGACATCCAGGTTGCGAGTTTCGGTTTTTGAGCAGATACGAATGTCGTGAAATGCCAGCAACGCCCCCTTCTACCTTGTTTGAGAATGTCAGCTTCGATTTTGAGTTGCCAGAAACCCGCTACTCCGTCAACGTCATCGGCGTGTTGTCTCGCTGTTTCATGATCGAATCAATCCGGTTCGTTTGGACGGTGTTTTCGGGGCCGAGCAACAAGGTTGGATTGGCGGAGTGCTGATCCTGGTCCCAAGTCGCGATGATGGACTGGATGGCATCTCCACGCTCAGCATCCGATCCCAGCGGCGTTATCTTCAGTTCAGCGAGACCCGGTAGCGTTTGCAACGAACGTCGGGCGATCAGTCGAATCGCGAGATATGGATCGTTCAAAAGTTGAGCGAGGTAGATCGATTGCCAGTTGTTGCCTGACGTTGCTTGCGCGTCCGACGAGCCCATCGTCCATGCCGCGAGCGCCCGGTTGGCGGCATCGCCTTTCAGCAGCCACAAAATGGAAGCCGCGACTTCCGATTGGTCAGCGTCCAGTTCCGGTGCATCGATCGAATACCAGTCGCTCAGATGGGTTGCTGTCCATTTCAGTGTCTTGTCCAAATGGCATTGGTTGCATGCGTTGGGACGTTTGGCGGCCAGGTCCTGTTTCAGATCCGGGATGCTGATGGTGTGATTCCGAATCGCTTTGAGCAGTCCATACGCGGTGTGGGGCATGTGGCAGTTGTAGCAATTCGATCCGGTTGAATCCGCCGCGTGATGCGTATGAGATGTTGAGTACTGCTGTTGATCATGGCACTGAAGACAGGCATCGTTGCCGATCGCAATGGGCTTCAATTGGTCGTTGGCCCAATCAGTGCGACTGCGTGTGTCGTCGGAGGATTGATGAAGTTGGTGGCATGTCAGGCAACCCATCTCACCGCGTTGAAAGCAGCCTGATTGTTCCAGTGAGGTGTATTCTCGTCCCGAGACGCGAACCATCCCGTCGGAGTAAAACGTTCCTTCATTGGTGCGGACGACGCGGTCGCGAATGGCTTCATTCTTTAGCAGTTCCTTCATCTCCGGGCTGTGGAGATGCCATACATCGAATGACTCACGCAGATCAGATCCTGGTGGGTACGAGACGCCGTGGATGTTGATTCTCTCCGGGTCGCCTTTGAGGGTCATCACCGAATGGCATTGGCCACAAACTTGTGACGATCGAACGTGCGACAGTGCTTCGGGATTGACGATGGGATCGTTCGACAAGGCGACGGCCTCGGCGTTCCTGTCGGTCGACTCTCGATGGTAGGTGATGTGTTGTTGCCCCGGTCCGTGGCATGCTTCGCAACTGATACCAAATTCGGCCACTCGCGTATCCCATTCGCCGACGTTCATTTCGCGTTTTTGAGGGTGCGTGGAATGACATTGGCTGCAGGCCGCATTCCAACGTCCGATTTCGTGCGAAACACCCCGTTCAGCCGGTTGTAGGAACGCCGCTGATCGCGGGACCCATTCCTGTGTTTCATTCAGAAAGACAAATGGCAGAATGCCCAAAGTGCGTTGCACGCCCATGGGAAACCAATACGCTTGCATGTGATGCGAGCCAGTCGCCATCACAATGGGACTTCGGACTCGCTGGAGTGCCGCCGCTGATCCCGGTATGGCAGCAGGATCAAGCATCTCGACCCAGCAAACATCACTTCCTTTTGTTAAGCGGTAGTTGCGTCCGTTTTCAGACAGCTTCACATCATCGAAGTCCCCCAGCAGAACCTCTGGATCGGCAACTTGCGTCATCGTGCGGTGATAGGAATCGAACCAAGTCGCGTGGTTCTGTGGGTGGCATTCGATGCATGCGTCAGAAGCGACATAGCCTTTGTCGGGAACCTCGATCGGACGAAAGGCTGGTAGCTGAGCCATTGCTGGCAAGCTGTTCTGAACTTTGGGAGACAACCGCTCCGGTCTCGCAAGGTCTCGTGGCGGTCCAAGCGGCACGGGAGCTGGCGGCAGAGCCAGCACAACAAAGCCCACCGCGAGGACTGGCACGAGCAACGCGCCTGCAATGGAACGCTTGATCCACCAGACCAGCCCGCCGGCGATGAGCCCAACGACGACACTGAAACCGATGACTGCTCCATTCATGGCCGCACACTCAAAAAGGTCGCTTTTCTGATGCCGATGAAGACCGCGGCCAACAAGCACAGAAAGACGCGTTTCGCTCGGCAGCCGGAGTGAGCCCGGATCTTTACCTGCCGGCACTCAATTGAAAGTATGTCCTTTCAAAGTATGTCTTTGCCATCAACCGTTTGCAACGGAGATCCAGATGGTGCCCGGCAACATGCGCAATGACGTAGCCGACGGAGGCTCTCCGTCGGCAATACCACCCCGCGACGCAGCAGGCATCTGCAAGCTTGCGATCTCGTGCTCGCTGAGCAACCGCACTGTTTGCTGAGCAACCGCACTGTTTGCTGCGATGGGTTGCGCTCATACCGACGGAAAGCCTCCGTCGGCAACAAGGCTTCAGGCAGGTGATTGCCGAGTTCATTTCCCCGCAAGGCGCCGGTCGCGGGTGACGCTATATGGAGGCAGCACCAGTCAAAATCAGCATGCTGCTAAGCGGCATTGACGAGACCACAAGGAATGCCGACGACCTCAAGCCTGGATTTCTGGATTTGTTCGCGAGCTGACGCGAGCAGAGGATCGATGTACTTCTTTGACTTTTCGACCTTGCTCATCCAGTCTTCGTTGCCACCGGGAGCGGCCAGCAAGCCGACGATGTCCGATGTGTTGGAACAAGTCAGGTAGTAACAGCCCAGCAACGGAGACGCCTTGAAGACATCCCGGTTAAACACACCCTTTCTCAGGCAGCTCATCGCCGAATTTCGTTCCGAGATGTCCAGGCCGATGAGGACAAGTCGTTGAATCAGCTTTTGCACGCTGGCAACCAAATTCACCATCATGCCGCCGTCGATGCAAGCCGAGGCGAGGCCAACCGTGAACTGGCTGGCCGTCCTGCCAATATCAAGCGCGCCAGCCACCAGTGCTTTCTGAAGCATCTTCTTGACTGCCTCCCCGGCCGCTTTCGCGTTGCCGCCATGAAGTGCCGCAACAGCGCGAATGGATCGGTACCGCTGTACTGCCGTTCCGTAAAAATCGCGAATGTGTTGGATCAGTCGCTCGCCCGAGCGGACGATCCCAACGAACGGGGCGACGTTGGAAAGGATGCTTGGGTCCAGCGCGCTAGGCAAAAATGCCTTCAGATCTGCCGCACTCACACCGGTGGCGCTCTCCAGCATGCGGACAACAAACCCGTTTTGTTCCTGGGATCCCTGCGAACCTTGCCCGGATGCTCGTTCGGCATTGCGTCGGATATCTTGACTCTCGACTTGAAGTCTTGTTGTTTCCGAAGTTGATATGCCAGCTTTGAAGCGGACCTCAGCACTGTGAAACAGGGTCCGCATGTTTTGTTCGCGGTGACTGTTCAACAAGTCCATCAGTTCTTTGGGTGGCATGATCCGATTCCATTCGAAGCAATGTTTGTGAAACTCGTCTGTGGCCAGCGATCCTGCTTCCACCCGTAAGGCAGTGCATTTTGCCAGGCTGCGTTTTCGATGGAACGGCTCGTTCTGATTCCGCTGCGTCCTGTCCGCGATCGCGACAAACTTGACCTCGTCGTCACAATACGCCATTCGTTGTCATCGGCATTCCGTGAAACGGAGATGACCGCAAAAATTTGCAGGGAATTGTTCAGCTCAAAATGCTCTTGTGGCTTCGGTTTGACGTAGCGATCAAGTGTTTGGGAAACAACGTCAGAAATGCGGAGCTGATCTGAGTGTTAGCGAAAGATCACTGAGGTGTGGCAGCCGCCCGGCACATCGCGAGAAGTTGGTTCCGGCGGGCGATCACCTTTTGGTGAGACTCGCTCGGTTTTTTCTCATCAACATGGATTTGATTCAGAGAGTCCTGTGCGAGATCGGCGCGGCGCATGACTTTCAATTGAATCTGAGCCAATCGCAGTCGTGCTTCGTTTGACAACGATCCGTCACGGTCTGCGATGATCTGCAATGGCCCCACGGCTGGGACGAACTGTTTGGCGGCCGCATAGAGCTTTGCCAGATCAAAGAGGGTTTTGTCTGATAATCCTCTCGCGATGGAAAGCTGGTCCAATCGAGCGAAGTGCGAATTTGCAACACTCAAACTGCCGCTCGCGATGGCTTGTCGAAGCAGCATCGACAAGCGATTGAATTCAGGGTGTGCCAGAGACGCAGTCATGGCTGCTTGCGCGGCAGCTGCTGCGTCATTGGCACCACGTTTTCTTTTGCCGAGGAAGCCGCGTTTGGTTTTTGTTTGTTTGGAGGATGCGGATTGTTGCTGAGCGTACGTGGAATTGGCATCGACCTGGGAATGCTTGCTCGCCAAGGCTGCTGCCACCGGGTCGTAGGCGATGGCGGCTTCACGCTGGATGGCTTCGCGACGCGAAGGCGGGCAGAGCCACTCGTATTCCTGCAGCCACTCGTTGCGAGAGATCACGTCCCAGTTCTCGCAGTCGACACGGCCGGTGTGCAGCATCCATAGGCCGATGGGTGCACCGACGAATGCGCCGAGCATATGCAGCAACCCTGACGAGACCGAGAAGCCGGCGAAGAACATCTCGACGACTTGCAGGAACAAAAACAGCATCGCGAGAGTGACGACTTTGACCTCGAATGCCAGTGCTCGGATGAAAAGAAACAGACCAAAGACCAGCACGCACTCGACATCGTTTTCCGGTGCCCAAATCAAGGCGATCATCATCAGGCCGAAGACGGCGGAGGATGCACCCAGCGAATAGCCTTCGCCGACGAGCACCAGCATCATCAACTGTTCGACAACACACTCGCCGACGGCGATTCCCAAATAGATCAGCAAGAACTTCCACGCACCGACCTTGCCTTCGACGATCAAGCCAAACGCCCACAAAAAGAACATGTTGCCCATCAGGTGAAACGGGCCAGCGTGCAGGAAAACACTGGTCACCCACTGGATCGGATTGATCGTCTCGTAGGACAACGCGAAACTTTCGAGAGTCTCGTATTCAATGTTTCCAGTCACCAATCCCCACACGCAGAGGGCAAAGGCAAGCACATTGGCGACGATCAAGCTGACCGTTGCAATCGGCCAGTGATAAATGGGGGCGTCGGTTGAGATAGGGACAAACAACACGACGCGGTTCCTGGGGCGGAAGGAGGAGGGAGTGAGACGACAATCGCGATCGTAGTTTAATGCGATCGACCTGTGTGGTGGCAACAAACCACCTGATGTGGGCGCACGTTTTGTTTCCGTCCAACCCGTTCGCTAAAAAAATGTTCGCGAGCAGTGTCGCCGCCCGGCGTTTGGTATGTGCTCATCGCGCGTTTGGGGATGCATCGACAAGGGATTCAGATGCGCCGCTCGCTAGCAAGTTGGGTTGGTACGGAACCGCTGGGTCGCTGAATTTGATTTGTGTCCAAGACACTCCGAAAGTTCCGACGCGGGAATGGTTGAATCAATCGCTTCGATGGCCAACAAACTGCTGCCGAGTGAAAACACGGCTTGGGTGAATTGACTTAAGATGTGCCGATCCGCGTTCGCTGTCGTGCGATTTCACCTCGCCCAACGTGATGATTGCGGCCGGACAGCCCACCTCGAAACCACCTGCCTCGTTTCCCAGTGCCGACTCCTATGCAAGACGCAGAATCCAATTCTAAATCCGCCGCCGGTTGGATCGTTCCTTCGTTGTCGTTGATGATGTTCCTTCAATTTTTCGCGTGGGGAGCTTGGTTTGCGAGTTTGTCCGCCGCGATGGATTCGAATTTGTTGGGAGCATTCATCGGTGGTGCCTACGAGGCGGCTCCTATCGCAGCAATCTTTGCACCGTTGTTTTTGGGACTGGTCGCCGATCGCTTCTTTGCCAGTGAACGTGTGATGGGAATGCTGATGCTGGTGGGCGGCGGCATCATGTTGGTGATACCGGGGTTGGCCGAAAATGCGTCGGCGTTCGCGAATGAGACCGCGGATGCGATGCGAGCCGCGGGGACTTATGAAGCGGAAGCGTTCAGTGCTTCCCAAGCCGAAGAGAACACCGCCGGAAAAACGTTGGTGTGGATGATCCTTGCTTACTTGCTGTGCTACATGCCGACGCTCGGGCTGGGGAACACGATCGCGTTCTCGAACATTCCCAGCCAGAACGATTTTCCAAAGATCCGCGTGTGGGGCACCATCGGATGGATCGCGGCTGGTTTGACCGTCGGGATCTTCGGCTGGTCGTCGTCATACAACATCTTTTGGTTGGGTGCTTTCAGTTCCTTGGCTTTGGGAGTGCTGTGTTTCTTTCTGCCGCACACCCCACCGCCGCTCAAGGGCAAACCAATGGACATGCGATCGCTGTTCATGGTGGATGCCTTCACGTTGCTGAAGGATTGGAACTTCCTGATCTTCGCGATTTGCTCGACGTTGATCTGCATTCCATTGGCCTACTACTACGGCATGACTGCGACGTATTTGAACCAAACCGGATTCGCCGAGCCCGCCGCGACGATGACGATTGGTCAGATGTCCGAGATCATCTTCATGTTGTTGATTCCGTTCTTCTTCCGTCGTTTGGGCGTGAAGGTGATGATCCTGGTCGGGATGGCTTGCTGGGTGTTGCGATATGCCTTGTTCGCCTACGGAGCCCCGGATCAAACGACGTGGATGTTGCTTGCCGCCGTGGCGCTGCACGGCATTTGCTATGACTTCTTTTTCGTGACGGGATTCATGTACACCGACCAAAAGGCTCCGCTTGGCATTCGCGGTCAAGCTCAAGGGTTGTTGGTGTTTTTGACTCAAGGTGTCGGGATGTTCTTCGGTTACCGAATCATGGCGGGCGGAAACCTGTTCGGCTTCATCCCGTTGAATTTGACGTTTGGACGTTATGGCGAGCAGGTCACTTCGTCACCAACCTATGTGGAAGCATTGGCCGACGCTCGCGGCGAATCAGCGTCGCTGTCGTTCCTGGAGACGTTCACGCAAATGTTTTCACGGGCGTTGCCGGAAGGACTCGATGCAGCGATTCTGGCGGAAACGATGGGGCAATGGAAAGACTTCTGGTTGTCGCCGGCGATCATGGCAGCGATCATTTTTGTCGTCTTTGCGTTGACGTTTTGGGACCGAACCGAGACGGAACCCGAAGCGGCTGAAGCAGCGACCGCCGAGCCCGTTCCTTCTGATCCCGCTGTTTGATCGGCCCACGATCGAGACTTTGCCGGCGGTGGTTTGAGCGAAACCGGCCACCTGGCGAATTGGCGTCGAAACCGCGGGACCCCGCGGTTGGATCCTGCGTTATGATGGAGCGAGGGATGTGACGGCGAGCCGGTTGGCAGAGCCGCGACATCGCGGGTGGAAGATCGCTTCTTCAGCCATATCGCTTTCTCAGCCAGACAGGGCTCTGACGTGACATTTCCTTTTCGCCTCGGTTTTGAATCGCCCGACTACCTTTGGTGGTTGATGGCGTTGCCATTGCTGTGGTGGATGGGATGGTCGCATCTGCGAGTCCTGGGTGCATGGCGACGCGTGTTTGCTTTGATCGTACGGACCGTCGTTTGGACAGCGATTGTTGCCGCTCTGGCCGGAGTTCAACTGGTTTGGACCAGCGATCGAGTCACGGTCATGTACGTGCTGGATCAAAGCGAGAGCATCCCGTCATCGAAACGAACGGCGATGCTCGACTACGTGATCGAATCGGTTCGTCGACACCGCAATGCAACGCGAGGCGATCGAGCGGGCATCATCGTTTTCGGTCGAGACGCGATGATCGAGATTCCGCCATACGACGACAACGTGCCACCGATCCGTCGTCTAGAAAGTTTGCTCGAACGTACTGACGCGACCAACCTGGAAACGGCGCTCAATCTTGCTCAGGCATCGATGCCCGAGGACACGTCACGTCGCATCGTGATCGTGACCGATGGCAACGAGAACATGGGCGAAGCCCGCCGGATCGGCAGCCGCATTGTCGACGCCGGAATCGGAATCGATGTGGTTCCGGTTTTGAAAGAGGCCGGAGGCGAGGTGTTGGTCGAAAAGATCGATTTGCCAACCAACATTCGTAAAGGCCAACCGTTCGAAGCTCGGATCGTGGTCGATCGCCAAGGTGCCAAGTCGACCGACCCTGATAAACCCGTGTCGGGGCGACTGAGGGTCAAGCAAAAAGTTGCTGGCGAAGAAGCATTGTTGCTGGAGCAGACCGTTGAGCTGCAGCCGGGAAAAAATGTGTTTCCGCTGCAGCACAAGATCGATCAACCGGCGGCCTACACCTACGAAGCTGAGTTCATCGCGGATGAGGACGAGGATGACTCGCTGACGCAGAACAACAGCGCGACCGGGTACACCTACGTGCGCGGCAAAGGTCGTGTGTTGTTGATTCACGGGCCGGAGGACCTTGGCGACTTCGAATTGCTGATCGCAACGTTGCGTGATTCCAACATCGAAGTGACGCCGATGCCAACGACGCAGCTCTTTGGATCGTTGGCGGAGTTGCAACCTTACGATGCGGTGATCTTGGCTGGTGTGGCTAGAGTGTCCGGCGAGACGACTCAAACGATCACCTCGTTTAGCGATGACCAAATCGAAATGTTGGTCCGCAACACTCAGCAACTCGGGGCCGGGTTGTTGATGATTGGCGGACCGGAATCGCTGGGTGCAGGTGGCTGGACCGGCACGGAGCTTGAAAAGGCGATGCCGGTTGATTTTCAGATCAAGAACACCAAGGTGCAGGGTGTCGGCGCGTTGGCTCTGATCATGCACGCCAGCGAAATGGCTCAGGGGAATTACTGGCAAAAGCAGATTTCAATCGCCGCGATCGAGCAACTCGGAAGTGCCGACAAAGCTGGCGTGGTTCACTGGACCATGAACGGCGACAAATGGTTGTGGGGTGGATCCAAGGGGATGTTGGAAGTCGGCCCCAATCGCCGTGCGATGTTGGCGGCTGTCGGTCGAATGACGCCAGGTGACATGCCCGAGTTCGATCCGGCGATGCGGATGGCGGTGACCGGATTGGTTCGCACCGATGCATCCGTCAAACACCTGATCATCATCAGCGACGGTGACCCGGGGCCTCCCAGCAACAGCGTCATCCAAGCGTTCAAGGACAACAGCATCACGATCAGCACCGTTGCGGTCGAGTCACACGGGTTGTCTGACAGCAGGCGTTTGCAAGACATCGCTCGAGCGACCGGTGGCAAATACTACGCTGTGAAATCCGGTCGAGCATTGCCGGGAATTTTCCAACGCGAAGCCCGCCGGGTGACTCGTCCGCTGATCTATGAGCCACCCGGTGGCGTCACGCCGCAGATCATTTTTCCGCACCCCGTGGTCGACGGGGTGGACTCGTTGCCACCGATCACCGGTTTTGTCATGACCCAGGTCAAAGACAGTCCGCTCGTTCAGGTGATCGCTCAGTCGCCAAAACCCAGTACACCCGAAAACGCGACGATCTTGGCGACTTGGACTTATGGCCTGGGGCGTTCCGCCGTGCTCACAACCGACGCGGGGGCACGTTGGACCAATGCGTGGACGGGATGGCCCGGTTACGAAAAATTGCATTCGCAGTTGGTGCGTTGGTTGATGCGTCCCACCGGCGACACCGGCCAATTTTCTTTGGCGACACAAGTGCGAGACAACATGGTCGATGTGATTGTGACCGCGCTTGGCGAAGACGATTCCTTTCTCAACTTCTTGGAAGTCGGCGGCTCGGTCCTGGATCCCGAGCTGCAACCGTTGATGTTGGAAATGGAGCAAACCGCACCGGGACGCTATGAGGGCTCGTTCCCGATCGATCGAGCAGGAACGTATTTCGTCAACGTCATACCCGGACAAGGCAATGCACCGTTGTCGACGGGAGTCACCGTGCCGTACAGCGAGGAGTTCCGGTATCGCCAAACGAACGAAACTCTGATCGCACAGTTGGCTTCGATGAGACCCGAAGGTGGCGAAGCTGGCTTGGTGACTGAGCCTTTGGAAGCGGTTCTTGACGACGCGTTGCTGTCGCGGGACACGTTCCGAGGTGGCTTGCCGTTGGCACGTCGCATTCGTGATGCGTGGCCCTGGTTTGTGCTGGCGGCGTGCGTGTTGTTCTTCACCGATGTGTTGGTTCGACGCGTCGCCATTCGCTTCGGTTTTTTGAAGTCTTGGTGGAAGCAAATGATCGGCGAAGCCCAGCCCGAAACGGCAACGGTCGCACGGTTGGATCAATTGCGTCAAACCAAGGAAGACGTCAACAAGCAGCGAAGAGCCAGCCCACGGTTTGAACCTGAATCGATCGACATCGGCGGATCGAAGGAATCCGACATTGCTGGGTTGGATTCATCGTCGGGACGATCTGGTGATGTTCCGAACGCATCGCGGCCGGCGTCGACTTCAGGTGGCAGCGATGAGTCTTCTCCGACCAGTTACACCGAGCGGTTGCTCGAAGCCAAGCGGCGGGCGAAGAAGAAATGATGATGTTGGTCTTCGCCGCTTTCGCGTTGCTGCTGATCGGGCTGGAACTGTTCACCGGCTGCGCTATGCTCGGTTGGGCAGCGGACAAGATGGTTGTCGAGCGAGAGAAGTCGCCCGGCCCGTATTGGTTGGCAATCACACTGCACACCATTGTCGGGATCGGGTTCCCGATTCTGTTTGCGATCTACAGTTAGCACACGAGAACCAGCACCGGCTCGAGTGCAGCGTCGTTCATCGCTCAAGTCGCCGATGGCGAGCGGACTGGATCAGACGATTGACGATGGCTGAACCAAGCCCAGCGAACAGTCGCGTACAGGATCACGGCCGTCAGAGTTCCAGCGGCGTCGGCTAGGAAATCCATCACATCGGAATGTCGGCCTCGCACGAGCGATTGCGTCAATTCGTCAACGCAGGCGTACACCAAGCACATCGCCACGATGATCGAAAACCGACGCCACACCCGGGTGGAGGTCGTGCAATAGCAGAGCAGCGTCGCCAGCCCAAAGAACGCGGTGAAGTGCATCACCTTGTCATTCACCGACGGCAGAGACTTGGGCAGCTTCGGCAGATGGGTGCCGATAAAGATGGCGGTCCAGTAAGCAGCCAACGCGATCACAGCCAATCGAAAGCCGAGCAGTCGAAGTTTGGTGACCGGTTGCATCAGCGGTGCTCTCGCGAGGACAATGGGCGTCTACGACAATTCGTTTGCTAAAGGTCTCTATCGTGCGTCAGCAATCCACTCCTTCGATCAATCTGGCGTCGTTTCCGGCGTCGCGGGCATTCTTCGCGACTCTCGTGCTCGCACTTGTCCCATCTTCCGCATTTTGCCAGTCCGCGGAAACTCCCCCTGCTGCTGCCGAAGACGCTCCGGCCGCGGAAAAAGCGGGGAAATCAGACGTGAAATGGCGTCCTTTGGCGGGGAAATGGGAGGATGCTCACTTCGGTGGCGACGGCGAAGTCACCCGAGAAAATTGGAAGAAGAAATCCGAGGGCGCGGCTGAGAAGCGTCCGGCGAACGGAAAACTGTTCCGTCTGGGGATGGGCGACCCGCTGACTGGAATCCGTTGGGCCGGTGAGTTTCCGAAAGAAAACTACGAGCTGCGACTGCAAGCCCGTCGGACCGATGGATTTGACTTCTTTGCCGCGGTGACATTTCCCGTTGGCGAAGAGCACTGCAGTTTTGTCCTGGGCGGCTGGGGCGGTGGCGTCGTCGGAATCAGCAGCATCGACGGCAACGATGCCTCAAGCAATGAAACGACCAGCTACAAAGATTTCAAAAACAAGCAGTGGTACAACATTCGAGCCCGCGTCGACGAAGAGAACGTCACGGTCTGGATCGATGACATAGAGTGGAGCAGCGTGAACCGATCCGAGCACACGTTCGACATCCGGATCGAGATGGATCCATGTCTGCCGGTGGGGATCGCCAATTTCCAGTGCGAGAGCGAAGTTCGAGGGATTGAGTTCCGCAGTCTGGCCGGCACCGCTGGTGACGATGCGTCCGCAAAAGAAACCTCGGAGACGACACCGGCGGGCAACCCATGAGTTTGGATCCGTTGGACATCGATCGTCACTGGATGCAGCGGGCGATCGAGATGGCTCAGTCTGCCGCGATGGAAGACGAGGTTCCGGTCGGAGCGATCATTGTGCGGTCGGGATCGGCGATTGCCGCCGCGGCGAATCAACGCGAAGCCTTGCATGACCCGACGGCTCACGCCGAAATGATCGCCATCACCCAAGCGGCCGCTTCGATCGAAAATTGGCGGTTGGAACAAACCACGCTGTACGTGACGCTCGAACCCTGCCTGATGTGTGCCGGTGCGATCCTGCAGGCTCGCGTGCCACGGGTGGTCTTTGGGGCCAGCGATCCCAAGGCCGGGGCGGTGACCAGTTTGTACGAAGTGTTGACAGATTCTCGTCTCAACCATCGCTGCGAAATCACGCACGGGGTGATGGCGGAACAGTGCGGCCATTTATTAACCGAGTTCTTCTCCGCCAAGCGGGCATTGGGGAAAAAGTAGGGGAAGAAGTGGAAGTCAATTGACGCTAGAATGCAGGACCTCCCCAGTCGCTGCCGACTGTTACGCCCTCCCCACCTATCCCGAGGCCAATCGCCTCACGTCAAAATGAAACTGAATTCGCTCTCTTTCCCAAGTCCACGATTCATGACCCTTCATCGTTTGTATTTGACCGGACTGCTTCTCGGTGGTTTGACGCTGACCGGTTGTTCCCGCTCCAACTCCGACGCGGAATCAAAGACGCCTGAAGTTGAGGAAACGGTGGTCAGCGTTCCTGCGGAAGTAACGCCAGATGATCCCGAAGCGGTGGCCGCATTGACGGAAGCCGGTTACATCTTGACCAAAGACGATGACGGCAACGTCGTGGAGTTTTCCATCGCCAATCAAAAGGGTGGCATTGAGGAATCTCTGCAATACCTCAGTGGCATTCCGAACACTAAAAAAGCAACCTTCAACGGTCCCGGGATTGACGATGCGGGAATGGAAAACCTGACTTCGTTACCCAATCTGAAGTATCTAACGCTATCAGACACGGCGATCACCGACGAAACACTGAAGACCGCTGGCAAGCTGGATTCCGTCCAAGGTTTGTTCTTAAGACGCACCGGAGTCACGGATGAGGGTTTGGAGTTGCTCACCGGTTTGAGCAAGTTGCGAGCGATCGATTTGCGGAACACGAACATCGGTGATGCCGGAATGGACCCGCTCGCCAAGATCAAAACTTTGGCCGATGTGCAGTTGGAAAAGTCCAAGGTGACCGACGAAGGTTTGGTCAAACTCGCTTCGTTGCCGCTGAAGTCCATCAATTTCAACTACTGCACGACGATCAATGGGCCGACGATGGAAATGCTGGGCCAGACCCCGACACTCGAGTATTTGCAGGGTGACTATTCCAAGATCAATGACGCATCGATGGCTGAACTCAAAGGGCTCTCCAAACTCAAACGCCTACGGATTCGTGGTTGTGACGTGACCGGGGAAGGCATCCAGCACATCGCCGAAAACAAGTCCCTCACAAAATTCGAACTTCGCGATTCTTCGGTCGACGACAAAGGTTTAGAAGTCATCTCTCAATTGCCTGCCGTGACGCACGTCGATATTTCGGAATGCCGTTTGGCATCTCCCGAAGGCATCGCTCAGTTGGGCAAATTGACAGGTTTGACTTACCTTGGGCTTTGGGAAACCAAAACCAACGATGCGACGTTGGAGGCATTCGGCGAACTGGTCAACTTGGAAGAGTTGAATTTGAAGTCCACCTCGGTGACCGATCAATCGTTGCCCGTGCTGATGAAAATGACCAAGTTGAAAACGTTGAATGTTGCTGGGACGCAACTTGGCGACGACAGTTTCCTTGAGTTGGCAAAGCTTCCAAATCTCAAGAGCATGAACGTTGCCAACACCAGCATCGGCTTCGATGTCATCGACACGTTGGCTGAGAATCATCCTGACCTCCAAGTCATTGAGTTTGAAAACTGATGCAAGCAAGTGCTGCCGCGAGTCGTTCCAAAAGTCGCCGGCCCGGCGAAGATGAACTGTCGCTCGACTACCACCGCGAACTCGCCAGTCGTGTTCCTGGCGAGTGCGTTCTTCAGGCCATGGATGACCAACTGCATTGGGTTTGCGAGTTGGCCGGTAGCCTCTCGGCAGAGCAGATCGACAAGGTTCACAAGCCTTACACTTGGACGATTCGTCAGGTGGTCGAGCACTGCGTTGATGCGGAGCGAATCGGCGGCGATCGAATGTTGCGAATTGCGGCGGGAGATCAGGGCAACCAACCGGCGTGGGATGAAAACGCTTACGCCGCGGCACGCTTCGGGTTGGGAAACATGCGAGAGTTGATTTCTGAACTGGGGTACTGCCGGCAAGCCAACACCACATTGTTGCGGCGAATCAATCCGCGAGCTTGGGACAACGTTGGCACGGTGGATGGCAATCGGATCAGCGTCCGAGGGATGGCCTGGGTGACCGCTGGTCATCTGCTGCATCACTTGGAAATCATCGAGCAGCGATGTGATATTCACGTTCCTCGCGGTCCTCAAATGACATGAGTGCCGCGACCGAGAAAGTGTTGCGGCGTCGATTGATCCAGCGTCCCGCCGAGTCCGGTTTGCGGCAGACGCTCTACGATGTGATCTTCGAGGCTGATTCACCACTCGGTCGAGGTTTCGATATCGGGTTGTTGGTCGCCATCATTGCCAGCATTGTGCTGGTGTCGCTGGAGACCGTCCCCGAGTACGACCTGCAACGAAGTCCGGATTCGACCGAACCCGCTAGTTCGATTGCGACTGGATTTTGGGTGGCCGAATGGATTCTCACCATCCTTTTCACAATCGAATATGCGCTTCGGTTGTACTGCGTACGGCATCCGCTGAAGTACGCGTTTAGCTTTTGGGGCGTCGTCGATCTGCTCAGTATTTTGCCAAGCTACTTGACCCTTTTTGTTGGCAGGTCGGCCAAGTCATTTGTCATCCTTCGCAGCGTTCGTTTGCTGCGAGTCTTTCGAGTGCTGAAGCTTTGGCGGATGATGAGCCAGGCCGATGAGCTCGCGGATGCGGTTTGGAAATCACGCGAAAAGATCATTGTCTTTTTGGCGGTTGTCTTGGTCGCGGTCACGATCAGCGGCACGCTCATGTACCAGATCGAAACGGTGTTGATGGGCCAATACCACGACAGTGAATTCACTTCGATTCCGCAAGCGATGTATTGGGCGATCGTGACGATGACCACGGTTGGATACGGAGACGTCGTGCCCCACACAACAATTGGCAAAATCATTTCAGCCGCTCTGATTCTGCTCGGCTACTCTTTGATCATTGTTCCAACCGGGTTTGTCAGCGCGGAGTTGTCTGGCAAGCTTGCTTCCGCAGCGGAGCACCATCCGTGCCCGCAGTGTGGTTTGTCAAACCATCGATCCGGAGCGGTCCACTGCGATCGTTGCGGACATCGGTTGGACGAAGCTATCCTCCCTGAACCAGCCCCCGAAGCAACACCGACATAGGCCAGCGGATTAACAAAGTTGACGCTGTCGTGGACCACCTTCGGGCGGCGGTGGTGGATGCGAAGAGGTGGGCTCTCTAGCGTTCTTTGGGTTTGGAAGAAGATCGCAGGTGATCGGCATAAACACGAGCCACGTCGGCCATGTAGTGGGTCATTGGCGTCTCGGCCGCCCGCGTCATGAATCGCAGAGCTTCGTCTGGTTTGTTCTCCGCATCCGCGATCAGACCCAAGTACAAATCGGCGTAGAAACGAGCGGATTGTTTGGACATCGGATGATCGATCGCGTTCACCGCCGCTTCGATTTTCGTTGCATCTCCACCTGGCAAGCGATCGAGGATCTCTGACATTGGCACTCTTCGGTCGCCCGGAGCAGGCAACAACAGCTTGCGAGCCGACTCAATTTCGTTGGCTTTGGCTTCGCAGAGAAAGTGCCATGCCGCGTTTTCGACGTCGTTTAGGTTCACGCGTCGATGAGCTTCAAACAATTCGCGTCCATCATCAAAACGGCCTGCGAAGAAGAGAGCGATGCCGTACTGCCAAAGATACGGCCGCATGTCAGGCGATTGTTTGATCGCGGTTTCGTAGTGAGGAATGGACTCGTCCGCTTTGCCACCTCGCAGCAACGCATCCGCCAATGCGACCTCTCGGCTCGCGGCCCCAGACTCATCGGCTCGCAAATTGGATTGGGCGCGTTCGATCGAGCGTTCATGACGATCCGAGTGATCAACGCTGGTCTGCTGTGCATTCGCGGTGGGACTGGTCAGGCACGTCAGCACGAAAGCAAAAACGATGAACGTGCTGAGCGTTTGGCGAGGACGAGTGATCATGGTCGCTATTACTGGGGGTGATCGGAAATTGGCATAGGCTTCCACGCTGTGTGCCCTGCATGTGCATCATTCTCTCCACAGGTCGGGAGTCTTTGCCACATGACTCGGGTTGCATTGGGGGGAAGCGGTTTGATAACGCGGAGGGTGAACCATCCTGGCGACAAGAATTTTATCGAGCAAATGACGACGATCTTGTGAAACCCATTCTGCATTCTTTCGTGTGGCTCTTGGCTGGCAGTGCCTGGCTGATGTCGTCGGGATGTCGGTTGCCAACCGGTCTGACGCATTCGCGTTGGGCGATGGAGCATCCAGAATACGCGAAAAAGTATGCCGAAGGCGTTCCCAAGTCGGATCCGATTGGCAAAGTGAAACAAGCCAGCGACGCGCGGTTCTTGAATGGTGCCTCGGGCACTTACGTTTCCGCCGGTGCTGCGTATCGGTCAAATTCGGGCGGCGGTTTTGTCGCGGACGTAGGCAGTGAAAATTACCTGACGTCCTACCTCACCCAAAGGCTTTCGCTATCAGGTGCTGCGGGCTGGGATCAAGCTTCGATTGGCCTCGACACCGGTTTGCGTCTTCAGACCCCAACTCGATTGGCGCCCTTTGTGGGAGTCGGTGGCTACTTGGGGATGAACTGGGAGACGGTTGATGCGGACGATGACGGAGTCGACAACGACGAGGATGGATCCACCGATGAACTCGGTGAAGAAGACACCGAATACGATCTGACCATGGCGTCGATCTATCCCGAAGTGGGTGCCCACTTTTGGTGGACGCCGCACGCGCGGTTGACCGGGTTTGGACGCTACTGGGTCACAACGGATGGACGCGAATCCGATGCCTGGATCGTGGGCGGCGGACTCGCGATTTTTCGGAAGTGAACCAGTCGTTGGTTGAAAGCGATCCGATCAAGGATTGACCGACGTCTCTTGCGGTTGGTCCCAAAGGCGATAGGGATCGTCCAGTCGTTTCATTTCCGACAGCAACAAGGCCTCCAGTTCCTGACGTTTCTCGGCGTAGGCTGGATTCTCCGCGAGGTCCGTTTCGAGTTCCGACTCTCGTTTGTGTTCGGGTAAGTATTCCAGCGGATTCGCTGCCAAGTTGAACAACTGAGTTTCGCGGACTTTGCCATCCAACGCGTCGTACTTGATCAGTTTCCAATCACCCTTCTTCACGCTTCGCATGCCCGGTTTGGTGCCACCGCAGTAGACGCCATAGAGGACATCGCGAAGAACGTCTTTTTCGCCGCGAAGGATCGGTTGCAGCGATTGCCCTTCCAGTGTTTCGGGCGGATCAATTTTCGCGAGGTCGACCAGAGTGGGCAACAGATCGAGAAGGTACAAATTGCCGGTGGCACGTTTCCCCTTTGGAATGCCAGGACCCTGGATGATGAATGGAACTCGCCAAGTGTGTTCGTAGAGATTCTGTTTGCCTTGCAAACCATGGCGGCCAATCGCCATTCCGTGATCGGACGTGTAAACGATGTAGGTGTTGTCCAGTTCGCCCATCTCTTCGAGACGACGAAGGACCTTGCCGATCTGAATGTCGATGTTTTCACTGCAAGCAAATTCTCGCCCGAGTTCGTTGCGGATCGTTCGTTCGTCGCGACGATCCCAGACGCCTTTGACACTCACTTCATCGCGAAGATTCGGGTGTCCATGATGAAACGGGTGAGCTTCCAAATGGTTCGGGGGCAACGGCGGTTGCTTCGGATTCGCGGGAGGCAACGTCTCACGGTCGGTGTGATTGGTGGCTCCATACTTGGCCAGCAACTCAGGGGTTCCATCTCGCGTGTCGTGCGGATGCGAGAAACCAAAGTAAATCAAAAACGGATCTTCATCCGATGCCGCGTCGCGTTGGTCGAGGTAGTCCAGCACTTGTCTGCCATGCCATGCGCTGCCTGATTCTTCGGTTCCGCCACGCTTGGTTGCGTCACGCACGACGGTGAATTGCTGGTTGGCGGCGGGGTAGCTGTTGCCTTTCTTGCAAGTTCGCATCGTGTCGTAACCCGCTCGATTGAAGATCGCCGCCATGGTGTGTTCGGGCAAATCTTCCGGTGCCAGCTTTTCGTCTGGGTAGCGAACGCTTTGTTTCTGATTGCGTTTTTTTGCGTTCTTGGGGCGGCGCTGAGGAAGGTGCCAAACGGTTCGTCCCGTCATGATCATGTGACGTGAAGGAGTGCAAACGGCTCCTGACCACGCGCCCATATGATGAGCCCCGTCGAACACCATTCCCGAAGCCGCCAAGCGATCGATGTTGGGTGTGTCGAGTGGCGAATCCGGGTTGTAAATTTTGAGGTCCAGTGGCGATTGATCATCGACCACGATCACCAAAAAGTTGGCGCGTTCGTTGGCGGCGACTGTCGAAGCAAACGCGAGGGTGAACAACGCGATGGAAGGAAGGCATCCGGCGACGGGGCTGAGGGGACGCATGGGGATCTCTTCGGGGATGAAGCGGAGGGGCAATTCGTTAGGTGATTCGCGTGATCAGGGGTTGGGGCTGGTGTACTGCGAAGGTTCAATCCAACGGAGATCGTTCCAGTAGCCGGTATCGTTTGGCTGAGGATCGCCGGGAGTGCTTCGTCCGTTGACGACGATCTTTGTCAGAGCGTTTTGCAAACGGCGAACAACATTCGGGTGATCGGAGGAAATGTCTTTGGACTCTGATGGATCGCTGGCGAGGTTGTAGAGTTCTCCATCATCATCGTCTCGCCTTGGTGCGATCCATTTCCAGTCGCTCGCGGTGATCGCGAATTCGCCTTTGATGCCATGGTTGATCAAGGGAACGCGGTGATGTTCATAGGACGGATCGAGCAGGATGGATGCAAAGCTTTGGCTGTCTTCGGCAGCCTCGTCGGGCAACGGTTGGCCGAGCAGTTCGGCTACGGTCGCTAGCAGGTCGACTTGACCCACCAACGCATCGCTGGTGCGGCCGGGTTGCTTGATGCCGTTGGGCCACCGGGCGAGCATGGGGACACGGTGACCGCCTTCGTAGATATCGCGTTTGCCACCTCGATACGAACCATTGCTGTGATGACCGAAGTCATCGATGCGTTGCTTCCATGATTTTTCGGGACCGTTGTCGCTGGTCAAAACAACAAGCGTGTTGTCGCTCAACCCGTTGTCTTCTAAATGCTTCAGCAATCGCCCGAGGTGGTGGTCCGTTTCAATCATGAACTCGCCATAGCCGCCGCAATCGCCTTGCCCCCAAAACTCGGGCAATGGGCAAACGGGATAGTGCGGCGAGGTCAGCGGCAGGTACAGGAAGAATGGTGGGACGGGCGACACTGTTTCATTGGTGGGTGCGGCGGTGACTTCCGTGATCCACTCAATCGCTTCGTCGGTGAAACGAGTCAAGCATTGATTGTCGATGAAGTCGTCTGCGACCTCGATGGTTGTGTTCTTGAAACGCTTTCGAGCTTCGGCCTCCGTCTCCTGGTAGGGAGGTTTGATGCGGTAATCGACATGACGTTTGTTCGGTTTCTTTCCGGTCCACGACTTGGGAGGAACCGCAGCGTGACGACCATCGAACCACGCCAGTACTCCGTAGTTCAATGAAGCGGGGATTCCGAAGAAATGGTCAAAACCTTTGTCGAGCGGCATGTCGCGAACAGGTTGCGACCAATCTCGATTCTCCGGTGTGCCAGGGAACTGCATTCCAAGATGCCATTTGCCCACCATGCCGGTTTGATACCCTTCGTCGCGAAGGAACGATGCAAGCGTCATGCGATCGTCAGCGATCAAGCACTTTCCCTCGGCAACCATCACGCCTCGCTTGAGCGTTGTCCGCCAACTGTAGCGTCCGGTCAGTAATCCGTAGCGTGAAGGCGTGCAAACGCTGTCACTGGAATGAGCGTTGGTGAACGTCAGCCCTTCTTTTGCGAGGCGGTCTATGTTGGGCGTCTCGAATTTCGCATCGGGATTCATGCTGCTGACATCGCCGAAACCCTGATCGTCGGTATAGACGATGATCACATTGGGCCGAGTGTCCGTTGAAGTGATCACCGGGTTTTGCTGGGCGATCACGTTGCGATTCGGGACGGCCAAACAAACCAAAACGACGGCCAGAATCGCAATGGAGCGAAGGCGGAGATTGGATTGAATGAACCGAAGCGGCAAGTGAGGGAAAACCCTGGGCGAATCCGAACGCATATTGAAGCCGACAATGCTTGGGAAGCGAAGTTAACAGGGTGGATTGTATTCCAATCCCGTATCGGATTCGCATCACAAGGTCATTTTTCGCCCAGTGGCAACCTACTGTTGTTGAGGTTGAAGACGCTCGGCTCGTCGAAAGTACTGCTCGGCTTCGTTTGTGTTCCCAAGTGCATCGTGCATCGCGCCGAGATTGTAAGTTGCACTCAGGTGATTGGGGACGATTTCCAACACGCTTTCGAAGTAGCCGATGGCGTCTTTCGTCCGTTGTTGATTGGCAGCGATCACACCGAGATTCAAAAGTGCACTGACGTCTTCCGGGGATTCGTCCAGGACGCTTTGCCACACATCGATCGCGTCTTCCCATCGCTGGGCCGACATCAAGACACGACCTAGGTTCGTGCGATGGTCCATTCGTTCCGGGGCGAGTTGCACCGCCTTTTGAAACAATTCGATCGCTTCTTCGTTGCGTCCTTGTGCGGAACGAAGCGTTGCCAAATTCCCGTAAGCGTTGGCGTAGTTCGGATCGATTTCAATGGCTCGTTTCAGTGTCGCTTCAGACGCTTCGAAGTCACCCATCATTCCTTGGGTCGCGCCCAATCCGTTGTAGGCTTCGGCGAGTCCGGGGTTCAGTTCGGTGGCGCGGTTGTAAAGCGACAGTGCTTCTTCCAGGTCACCCAGGTTTTGACGTGCCTGAGCCAAGTTGATCACCGAGTCGGCAAAGTTCGGTTTGATTTCCAACGAGCGACGCAGATGCGTTTCGGCCTCGAGGTAGTCGCCACGTCGGTTCAGCAAGGCACCCAGATTGTTGTGAGCCATGAATGAGTTCGGGTTCTTATCCAGCGTGTCTCGCCAAAGCACTTCCAGTCCGCTATAGATCGTCGCTTGGCTGAATGCCACCGTTGCCAACAGCAATGCTGCGCCGGCTGCCATCAATTTAGGAAGGTATCGGCCCAGCCCGTATTCTTCTTCGTCGTCCTGTTCTTTGGATTGAAGCCAGGTTGTCACTACGCCAACGATCAATGCGATCAACGGAACGCTGGCCATGTAGGCAAAGTGATCGGCGACGAAGGAAAAACGCATGGGATAAACATCAAAGAATCCCAATGCGGGGAACAGCGTTCCGGCGTACAAGCAAACCGCTGCGATAGGCCCGCGTCCCAATCGGTGACGCATCAAGAACAGCGTGACTATCACGGCAACGGCTGCGATCGGGAATGCGTTTTGGGTCCAAGACGTGACGTCAATTTCCCAACGTGGGTAGGTGAAGATCAACTCGGTGGGCCAAACCAGTTTTCCAGCGTAGAACCAAAGGGCTCGGCCCGCGATCAAGACGCGTTGCCACGGGGACAGTTCCCAGTCGATGCCGCTGGCCCCCACCTGGAACTTTTCTAGCCAAACGGTGAGCAAACCCATTCCGATCCCAATCACGAAGAAGGGAGCCAGGACGATGAAGTCTCGCAGCCGAACCGTGCCACGTTTCCACCAGATCATCACGATCAAGGCGGCAGGCAACGTCGACGCGACCGTCTTGCTCAACAGTGCGGCGATGAAACACAGCAGCGCGAGTGCATACCAACGTCGATTCCTCGGCGTCGACTCATCCGAGGACTCTGGTTGAGTGAAGTCCCAGTACCTCAGCCAGCAAAGAATTGTCAGTAATGTGAACAAACCCGACAGCACGTTCTTTCGTTCGGTGATCCATGCGACGGATTCGACGTGCATAGGATGAACTGCAAAGAGTAATGCCGCGACGTAGGCACCCGGAACCGAGAAACGTGAAAACACACGCCAAAGCAACAGCGCACTGATGCAATGGATGATCACGTTGACCAAGTGATAGCCCATCGGATTCAGGCCCCAAAGGTGATTCTCAATCCAGAACGAACTGTGAACGATGGGGTAGTACTGAGGTGTCGCAGACGGATCGGTCCAGATCGCGATCAGTCCGCCGACCGTGTGGAGCGTTGGATTCTCGGTGACGTAATCGTCATCGTCCCAAATGAAACCACCTTGGATCGCAGGCAAGTACGCGATCATGGTCAACGCAAAAAGTGCCGCGGCCAACATCGCCGCCAAAAGCGTGCTGGTGCTGCGAGAGGGATCGTCCGACGCGGGAGGATTGGATTCCAGACTGGCGCTCATGATTGTTTGTCACTTGCCGAAGGGATGGGGCTGCCGTGCGGGTCTTTCTCTGGCGAATCCGTTTGGTGATCGAGTTGGTCCTGCAATTGACGATCCGTGAAGTGCTCGAGTTGGTGTGCTTTCTGGTGAATCCGGCTGCCTTCCAGATCCACGCGAGTGACCAAATACTGTTCCCACAAACGGTGCGAGCGAACCAGTGATTCCGCTTCGGTTCGGCCAACATCGGTCAACTTTGGGACAAGCGTTTCCGATTGATTTTCGACATTGGCAGTGCTCGTCGAAGTCGAAGCTTCCGCTTGAGTCGTTTCGATGCGGCCTCGCCATGCGTGATACTTAACCGCTGATTTGATTGCGAAACGGTTGGTCAGCAATACATCAGCCATCCACGCATCCAGGTCGGCTTGCATTGCCATTGCGTCGGCAATCGGCCGCTCGTCCAACGTCTTTTCTTCCATTCGGTAGAGAAACGCCAGCACGTCGTCGGTCAAAATGGTCCACCGCAGCCAATGCTTGCGGCACAACTGTGGTATCAATCCACGACGAGGTGATGCAACAACAGCCAGCGTGAATGCGAATCCGGTGGCAACCGCCATCATTCCCGCGGTGGTCGTGCTGCGAAACCCGAACCATGTTGGGATCTCGACGGCGGCGACATGACCGGCCCAAGCGCAGGCGGCGCCTATCACACACGCCAGCACGATCATCATGCCCAAGCGATCGGTCAGCAAATAAGCGGTCGCGGCGGGAACCACCAGCATGGCAACCACCAATATATTGCCCACGCTTTCGAAACTGGCAACGGCCGTGACGGCGACCAAGGTCATCAATACATAGTGAATCGCTTTGGCCGAGAATCCGCTGGATGTGGCCAGTTCAGCGTCGAAGGTCGCCATCTTCAGTTCCTTGAAGAACAAGATGACGAACGCCGCGTTGATCAGAGTCACGATCGATAGAACCACAACGACGCGAGGGACGTCGGTCGAACCGAGAATCGGAATGGGGACCGCCCAAGTATCCAGTGGCGTGGATTCAATCGCACCGTAGAGCACGCATCCGGGATCAAGATCCACTTTGTCAGCCGCCAACACAATCATCACCAAGCCGGCGGCGAACAACGTGGTGAAGACGACGCCCATGGAGGCGCCCTCGTCGACTTCACCGCGAACGTGGATCCAGTCTGATAGCAGTGCGGTGAGAACACCTACGATGACAGCACCGAGGAACATCCAGCCGCTGCTTCGACTGCCCGAGATGAGAAATGCGGCGGCCAAACCAGGCAACACCGCGTGACTGATCGCGTCGCCAAGCAGGCTCATGCGGCGTAGCACTAAAAAGCAACCAAGCAACGATGAAGCAACCGCGCACAGCATTCCTGCCGCGACGATCCAACCATCCAAGGCCCAGTTCCATTCGACCATCCAAAATGGTTCGGTCTCTGCCAACCCGATCATGCTTCGACTCCTTCGGTGGATGAAGCGTGCGGGTCGGTCGGCATGCGACGTTCCCCCAATTCCGCGTTGAGCAGCGATTCGAGTTCAGCAACCGTTTCAGGTTCCAGCACGTGTTCAATCGCATCAGCATCCCGGTCGACTCGTTGGGGAGCGATGTCGGCATGGTGAATCAAATACAGCTCCCACAATCGGTGACGCCGTGTCAGCCGGCGAGCTTCCGATTCACCTCGTTTGGTGAGGGCGAATTCCATCTTCGTGATGTTTTCGCTGATCCATCCATCGCTGGATGCCTGTTCCAAAATTTTACGCAATCGTTTGTTCGACCAACTGCGGGCTTGCACCAGCTCGTCCCAAGAAACTGACAGCCGACTCGGATCGGTTTCGAACAATTCGTAGAGTTCTCGCAACAGGTGCTGGCGATCGATGCTGGCATTGAGCGAACGACGACGCCACATTCGAATCAACAAACCACGCCGGGCACCGACAAAGAAGCTGATGAGAAAACCCACGCCGGTTGTCAGCACGATCATCGCTCCGCTCGGCAGTCGTGGCAGCATCGCGCTGGCGGCCGCTCCCACCAAACAACCCACCATTCCGATCGCTGACGAGAGCACCATCATCCAAACCAATCGGTCCGTCCAAAACCGAGCCGATGCGGCGGGAATGACCAACAACGCGATCACCAAAACTAGGCCGACCGCCTGCAGACCGATGATCGTGATCACCACCACCACGCTCATCAGTGCCGCGTCGAGCAACACGACCGGGTAGCCTCGCGAGCCAGCAAAGGCCTCGTCAAAACAGAGCAGTTTGAATTCCTTGAACAGCCCCACGCAGATCACCACACAGATCAACGATGCGATCGCGATCAACCACGCGTCGCTCGCGACCATCGAAGCGGTCTTGCCATAGATGAACGATTCCAGCCCAGCTTTGTTGCCGTTCTTCATCTGTTGGGCGATGCCGAGCAACTCCAAACCCAGTCCGAAGAAAACACTCAGCACGATCCCCAGCGCAGCGTCCTCTTTGATGCGAGTGCCACGACGAATGATCAGAATGGACGCAATCCCAAACATTCCCGAGACGGTGGCACCGGCCAACAACACCGGCAGAGAACGGCCATCGCCGCCCATCGCGGTCACCCAAAGGAAAGCGATCGCAATACCGGGCAGCGCAGCGTGCGCGAGAGCATCGCCCACCAACGCTCGGCGACGAAGCAACGTGAAGCAGCCGACCAGTCCAGCGGCGAGCCCCAGCATTGCGGCCCCAAATATCACGACTCGCGTGTTGTGATCCTGCAGACTGATCACCCGCCAAAGTTGCTCGGTCATCAGATCGAACGTTCCCGACGACGCATCGCTTCGGTCGCTTCGTCCAACAACGTCAGACGGCCGCCATAAGTCTTCTGCAGGTTTTCGCTGGTGAAGACATCTTCGGTTTTGCCTGATGCAACGACTCGCATGTTCAACAACACGACGTAGTCAAAGTAGTCCGGTACCGATTGCAAATCGTGATGAATGACGACAGCGGTTTTGCCATCGGCACGCATCTGACGTAGCAGATCAATGATCGCCGCCTCCGTTGCCGCATCAACAGCGGCAAGCGGTTCATCCATCAAGTACAAGTCCGCGTTTTGGACAAGTGCTCGCGCCAAGAAGGTGCGTTGTTGTTGGCCACCGGACAGTTGGCTGATCTGACGGTGAGCCAAGTCAGCGATGCCGACCCTCGCGAGTGCTTCCCGAGCCAAATCGCGATGCTTTTTGCGAACCGGCATGCACCAACCCAAGCGTCGGTACAAACCCATGGTCACCACATCGAGTGCATCCACCGGAAAGTCCCAGTCCACGCTCTCGCGTTGTGGGACGTAACCAACTCGGCCGCGGGATTTGGCGTAGGGCTCTCCAAAGACCTCGACTCGGCCCGACGCTCGAGGAATCAAATCCATGGCGGCTTTGAGAAGCGTGCTCTTGCCAGCTCCGTTGGGGCCGACAATGCCGACCAAATTGCCCGCTGGAATCTCAAGCTCGACGTCCCAGATGACTGGTTTGCGGTGATAAGCCACTGTTAGATCGTCAACCTTCAACGCAATGGATGACGACCCTTCCCCGTCGCCGGTTGATCCGGCGGGTTTGTTCGAAACAAAGGAATCGGCGGGGGGGGCGGACGAACTCATGGACTAACACTGAGGGGCTGGAATAGCGGGCTGTTGATTTAGTTGTATACCGAATGACAACAATTAGCCGATGGGCGTTAGCCCCGGTTGGCTTCTGGTTAACCGCTGCTAAGGAACCGTTCGGAATCAAGTTCGGCTTTAGCGGAGCGGCGCGAGCC